>Ga0233415_10001163_pt1 | contig 11627 bp, 22 predicted proteins | sample Na_anoxic_12_MG_FD_188631 | JGI IMG/M metagenome (GOLD analysis project Ga0233415, IMG submission 188631) | Seawater microbial communities from Saanich Inlet, British Columbia, Canada - Na_anoxic_12_MG | ecosystem: Environmental > Aquatic > Marine > Inlet | place: Canada: British Columbia...
TATTCTTTGGTATATCATCAAAAATAATTCTATGCATAAAAGTGTATTTGTTCTTTTTATTTTCAGATGATATGCAAGTTCTGAGGTATCCATTATGAGTGTCCCAGTGCATATGCCAACAAAAATCTTTTATCTTGTCATAATCCTCTTTGTCAAAATAAAATTCTTCACCCTTTCTAGTGTATCCTACTCCAAAATCTCCTGATATGTTGTATTTGTTGAATTTTTTATTAATACATTTTTTACAACTTTTACTTTTATTATTAAATAATGATGTATTTTCAATGATTTTTATAGTTTTGTGTTTACAAGAACATCTACAGAGACTAGATTGCTTTAATCTATATCCCCCCGGACGATCCTTGCTTTTGATTTTTTTAACTTTATCAATCTCCATGACTGTCCATTTGCCAAATTTATCCCCAACTTTTATTCCATAGTCTCTTACTTTTCCCATTACTATCTCCTCCTTTATTTACTAGATTATACCATACATGTTCCTCCTTGTCAACCCCTTAAAATAAAAAAAGTAGACTTTTTTTAGTCTACTCATTAATAATTCTCTTATTCAATACATACTTCATCAGTAAAAAAGCATCACAGCAATCTTCCCACACTTTCTTTTTCTCCTCTTCTTTTGTTTCACCTGCAAATTTTTTCTTAAAATCTATTCTATAGTCTGATTTAGCCGACATCCAGCTTCTCTCTTTTGTCTCCAAGTTTTTAAATCTACCTTTCCAAGCATAGTTTTCCCAACCCATAGGTGACACCGAGATCCATTCTAAGCCATTCTCGAAACAATAATCTAATATTAGTCCCCTTATCTGAGACAATGCGAACAACACGTTCTTAGCTCCTTTAAATATAGTCGATTCTACTACAACAGAGTCTATATTATATTCTTCCATTATTTTAATTACTTCATTCTTCATATAATTTAATCTTCTCACTAGATTATTTGGATCATCTTTATCCTTCTCATGATAGATATAATTGTTATAAACTATTTTTCCGTTTTGTGATACACAAACTCCTGTTGAAATAGTGGCTAAATCTAGCGAGATAATATTTTTAGGATTGTGAAGATATTTTGTAACCCATTCTTTTTTAGCTTTCTTTTCTTTTTTCTTGCCACGATTATTCTTTTTAGTAGCTTTCTTTTTAGCTTCCATATCAATAACTTTATTGGCTTTTATCGTATTAAGGGGTGCTTCGATCTCGTTTCCAGTATTCTTAAACTTAACACGAAAATAGGGAACTTTGGACTTACCCCGTTCCCCTAATAATTCTATAACTTTATATTCGCCCCATTTTTCAGACTGTCTATTATATAGCCTTTTACTTATGAGTTCTTCGTACATAATTTCCTCCTATTTAATCTCTTTTTACACTGAATTTCCATCCTTTATGAAGTCCTCCATCTTTTATGCATTTACTTATATTAGATGTGGTTAACTCATATTTTCTAGCAAACTCGCTCTGATTTTTGAATTCCTCCTCATATCCATCCTTAACTCTATGGGCAATATAAAGCAGACCTGTTAAATTTAAATGTTTATATTCTTTGGAATTGTTTAAGGATCTTTTTATAAAAGCACAAGTCTTGGGCGAGTATATTTTTGAAGTCATATTTAATTTTGAGCACATCATATCTTTATCTAGCTCGTATTCTTTGTTATTTTTCCAATTTTTATATCCCTCTAAATTTTCTATATCCTCGCAAAAATTTTGAAAACTATGCCATCGTTCACATACTGTAACGTTGGTGTAGCTGGGATTAAATTCTTCAACTCTATAATAGCATCGGCTTATCATTGCTGACCAAGCTGTATACTCTTTATTTATTTTACCGTTAGTTCTAGATTTATACTTACCTTGTCCCATATATCCCACTCCGTGTAAGGTTCTGTGATTTGGATTTCTTAATATCCCATTTTTAATATACTTTTTAGAAGCTAGCACTTTGGTATTATTTCTGTCTAAAAATTCACATAAAAAATTATTTCTTGATACTAATCCAAGTATTCTGAACTCACCATATTTTATTGATCGCCACAGGCTATTGTTTGTATATATGGTGCTTTTATTTTCTATAAAATCCACTATATATCGCCTCCTATAAATAACCCGCAACAGCACCTATTCTCATCTTGTCCATTTAAACATAACTCATCCATCTCAATTTCATTTGGTAGATAATCTGATGAAAATTTACACAAACTCCCAATATTGTTAACAATTTGACAACAACAATATCCACCATTCTTTGCTAATCCTATCAAAATCTTATTAACATGATCCTTATTTTCATTTAGTTTTAACATACCGTAATTCTCCTCCAATTCTACAAAATACCTATCGCTATAAACCACTATATCTCCTCTGTCGTTTATTACTTTTATATAACCCTCTTTTGGATCTCCTATCATACTATACGTGTTTCCGGGAAATAAGTCTAAGCTCAAGTTGCCCGGTCTATAGATGCATTTAACTTTTCTCACTTAATCCGCTCCTTTAGAATCTTATATAATTTTCTAGCTTCTTCGATTGTTATGTCAATCCCAGCTAATTCAAAAGCTAATTTTAAACATCTTCCTTTGACTTGACTTAGATAATTTGAGTCCATCAACTCAGTCATAGCCTTAGTCCAATTTTTATCCTGTAAGGCTTTAATTGTGTTTTCGAATTTGCAGAAATTATTCCACCCCATATTAAAAATAATATTGAGTACGGTTGGGATTTTCTTAACTGGCAAATCACATATCCAATCAATCTTTTCAACTTTCTCGATTATCTCCATTAATTCTAACTCCAAGAGTCTTTCCCCTTGTTTTCGTGTCACCCATTTAACATCTTTGATTTTATCAGTTCCTAAAATATCTATTTGTTCTTGGCATAAACTCGTTGTTTCAGCTAGTCCAAATGATACTGTCCAATATCCTCTTGAGTCTCTATAAGGAGTGCTTGAAAATCCCTCTTGATCTTTTAAATCCGAGATAAGTTTGTCTATAAATTTATCAGAATTTAACATTATTAACTCCTTTCTTTATATATTTCATATCTCTTAAGAATATCAATTAAGTCTTCTTTTGGAGTTTCACTATATAGTTTGTCAAAAAATCCGCAATTAAACACTTCTGGACAACCACATCTATAGACGCAATTTGGAACACATATATTGTATAACTCAGGCTCGTCTGTTTTTAGATCGTCTAGGAATTCTATCCAAGCTTCTCTAGTTTCTTTGCTTGCCTGAAGACACAGTCTTTTTTGTGATATATTTATTATTGCTTGAGCATTAGCCTCGAATTCGTGATTTACAGGGTTATCTTGAGTTAACTTGTCCCTGTCTGTTCCAGTTCTGTCGGTTCTAGCAGTGCTCACAAAATGAGTTATGCCTATAGAATGTCTGACAAAATGAACTGAGACCCAGCTTTTTAATTTATTCCACCTGTAGTTTATTTTTAATTTCCTGATAGGTGAGTGCTCAGATAATAATAATTTAGTTTTCCACTCTGAATCAGGGTACTTCCCTTTAGTTTTGTTTATAGTTGTCATTGTAGCATCTTTTATATCTTGCCAGTAGTCTATATAATTCTTTATCATTAATCCTCCTCCTATTCTTCGTATAATAAATTAAATTCTGTGCCAATATTTGTATTTAGTTTATAAATTGTAGCATCGATATACCCTCTCTCGTTAAAATTAGTAATATTTTTATCAAGTAATCTTTGTGATGCTGTTGAACATACTAAGAATCTAAATGTTGTAAACTTTGGGAATTCATCAATTTCAGTCATCCCAACCAACTCCAAATTCTCCGTCTAAGTAACTACAAAGTAATTCCGAAGCCTTTTCGTCAAAATCATCATGTGGTAATTCTTTAAAAGCTTTATAGGGGTCGTCAAAACCCTCTGATAATACTCCTTGATATATTTTCTTAGGTAAGTACCTAAAGCATAGTTTGACAAACCTAGATGTAGGCATACAACCCACATCTATTCCGTCAATTAATTTTATTTCTTTTTTTAGTAAGGTGATTAGTTTCTCGCTCATATTAATCCTCCTCCTTATGAAATCTTTTCAGCCCACTGATTATTGCTTACAATCTCTATTTTTAAAATATCGTCCTTAGTTTTGGGTAAGTCATTTCTATACCTTCCAAATTTTAGTATTATATTTTTAAATTTTTTCAGGATTTCTATTTTATCTATTATCTCTTCGGGATAATAACCAGTATATATCACAACATCGTCATTGTTTGTTTTTCTAAATTCTTTAATAAAACTACATACTTCATCAAATTGCAAAATTGGTTCTAGCCCAGCAAATATAACACATTCGGACAATAAGTTGTCATTGAATCTTTTAATTAGATCGGGTATGTTTGATTCTTGAGTTTGAATTTTATTTATATGTGAGTTTTGGCAAATGCCCAAAGATAAACATTGTTCCTTTAAGCATTTCCAATCACACTCTATACAGGCTATCAACATACCATTTTTATAATAGTGATTGATATTATTTTCCTCTATAGTTTTATATTTTATTTTAATTTGTAATATACTCTTCTACTTTGTTCATTTTTTCTATTTTTACCAAACTCATAATCTACCGACCTAATATACCCTATGCTTCTTGTACTTCTGTCAATTATTTCACCATTACAATCAATGCAGTCTCCTTCATTCGTGGTAGTTGTATTTAAGTGTCCGTTCTCACATAAATATGAAACTGGGTTAAATGCATAATGACTTAAATTTGGGTAAGCTTCCCATATTTTCTTATGTAGTTGAACCGCTTGTTCTTCAGATAGATTAGCATCTATGTTTAGATGAGCAATAGTAGTTGATGGTATATATTTACATAATTCGTCCTCGACTTTTAATTTTTCATTAAGATTGGCTTCAACGGTCGCCGGTAAAAATTGATTGCTTAATTCTGGGTAGTTGACTTGATCACCAAAATTTATAACATCTCTATTTTTTAATCTAAACGCACCTGATTCTCCCGGAATGCTTAATTCCATATTGAATATCTTGCCCGTATCTTTAGATGCTTCTGCACATTTATTATCAACGAATTTAAGTATTTCATTAGCCATATCTAATTCATCTTGATTATAAAGTGTCCCCCATTCTCTATTGGAAAGCAACTTAACAGCCTCGTATAATCCAAGACCTCCAATTGTAGACGCAAGTTTATCATTAAAAACGCCCTGATTTTCAGTAAAATCATAGAAATCTTCAGATGTTCTCTTTTCTATTAGTTTCCTTTGTGAGTTTAGAATTTTCACAATTAAATTAAGCTTCTTATCTAGAAGACCTAAGTAATTCTTTAAATTCCTATCCTCTTTTTTTATCTCCAAAGCTACACTTGGTAATCCTACCGTAAGAACCCTCAGTGACCCCACTGCATTATAGCTGGTAGTATTAGTAACAACTCCAAGAGAAGACATTTCAGTGTTATGAGACTCCTTGGAATTATTTTCCACAACCAATCTACAGCACATGGCTAATTTTAATCCTTTATATATATTTATATTGTGATATTTACTAAAAAGTCTTTTTATCTTGTCCACAAATAATCTATCTTTTTCTAATAAGTGCTCTGATCCAATATCATCGTTTGCTACTGCTAGAGTCACGACTGGGAAAGAGGCTAATTTGGTAAGTTTCTTTTCAGTAAGATATCCTTTTTTATCTCTAATTCGACCCTTTATACCTTTGCTAAAAAACTCCGCGAAAGCTTCTTGAATAAATATTATTTCATCTATGTATGGTTGTATTTTTTCACCATTAGGATATCTAAAATAACTAAATTGATCATCCAATACTCTTGGAGAAAATAAGGAAATATTAACGAACGGAGACTGACTGCTCAATCTATATTTGTTATTCATACTAAACACTATTCCTTGTAATTCGTTGATTATGAGATATTTAAAAGTGTAATCTATGAGTTCGGAAGTTGTGCTAGTATTTTTTTTAAGTCTTTTTTCCCAATATTCCTTGTTCTCGTATGGGTTTATTAATTCACCTATCGCAACTTTTAGATATTGCTCATAGTCCATATTATCAAATGTCTCATGCTTGTAATCAGTTATGGGTTTAGTGAAGAATGCTAAGTATATTAGTATATCGTAAATTACTGTTGCACCTTTGAACTCATTACTCATCTGCATTATTTGTTCTATACAAGTATGAAGATAGCTCCCATAGTGCTTTGGGTTAGTATTGGGGAGGTCTTTAATATAGTCTCTACCTTTTTCTACTAAAAAATGTCCTGACATTGCAACACAATATCTTTGATCAGCACCTGTCGAATCATTTAATAGTAGACTTTTAGTCCACATTTCATTTATAGACTCATTAGCAATATCAATTCCATAATCATCTTTTATTTGCTCATATAGCATATCATATGATTCTAGTTTTCTCTGTGGTTCATATAAAATTCCTTCTCTATTGTTAGGATTTTTTCCATTTCCTATATTGGCGTTTTCTTCTCCCGATACGTCTTTGTTGGAATGATATTCCCTTCTTCTCTTTCCTGTATCTAGGCTTTCTTTGTCTAAGGCTTCTATTTCTAGAAATTCTTTTGGTATGTTATTATATATACACTCTAAATCTTTATCCATTGTAAAAGATATGTTCATCTAATCAGTCCTTTCATTTAGTATTTTTTCTATATCTCTATGCTTTATTTGTTCACCGTTTTTTAATATAAGTGGGGCTGTCATTTCTATTAATTTATTAATCTTATTTAATTCCTGTGCTTTTTTCATTAAAATATTGTCATCGTTTATGTATTCGAATTCTATACTTAGATCTTCCATCTTAGATTTTATAATATAACAATTAGGGCAATTATTTTTCCCATAAACTACCACCATTACTTACCACCGACTTTCTTTGCAACTTTCTTTAAATTTCCTAACTCGACATTAATATTGCTTAATACATTTTTAACCTCATCATGATGATTTAATTGACCCTGTACAATATCGTTAAGAATACCATACAGATTATCAATCTGCCAATTCATTCTACCTGTATTATACTCAATTCTTTTATTTCTAAGCTTCGTTGAACTTCCAACTTTAGCTTTTTTATATTTCTCAATATTTGCTCTCTGCTCTTGTGTTATCTCCATTATATCATCTCCTCTAGTGATCTTATAAATTCTAACTCATCTTGCGAGTATTTTATATCGTTCTTGTTTTCGCTTATGTTGCATAACATTGTTATTTTCTCTAAAATTGCACTATTTGGCATTGGTCTATTGGAACTAAAGCTTTTACTATCAACGTATATCAAATTAGGTGTATTGAAATTATAAATCACATCGTAAACTTCACTATCTGAAAATCTATTCTGTTTAGCTCTGATTACTTTTTTTAATTTTTTACCAGTAATTTTATATTCCACTTTTACCTCCTATTATTCTATTGAATAGTTCTTTAGCCTCTTCTCTATCTTTGTCACTAAATTTACATAAACTTAAATTTGGATCTGTTATATGATTTCCGTATCTGTCAACTAACCTATATCTCAACATTGTTAGTGGGCATTCGGGTTTTTCACAACATTCTCTTCCATTTTCATAACATTTTAAACAATATTCATCGTAAAATATTTCTAATTCCTTGGAAATACTATCTTTACAATCACTTTTGTAACTCACGACTCATTCACCTTCTCTTTTAAAAAATCTTTCACATCCTTTAAATAATTAAATTCTTCTAGCTCACCAGTTTCTAAACTAGTAACTTGTATATTTAGATCATCATCTAATTCTAATTCCCATCCTATATCTAATAATTCTTCTTTTAATGTCTTGCGAATTTTAACCACCCCTTTTCTTGTCTAATATATTATACCACACATTTTCTAAAAAGTCAATCCCTTTTTCCAAAATATTTTGGAATAATAAGATGTCAAATATCCTAGCAAAATCAATCCATCTATGAACATCGACACTGAAAACACGTCAACTTCATAGTTTATTGCGTCAATACAGCATAAACTTAAAGCTAAAATTAACACATTCATTACATTCCCTCCTTTGACTAAAAGAGAGCCGAAGCTCCCTAAATTAATATTACCAAAAAGTTTCATTACCACACGTCTTGATTACTTTTCTTCTAAATTTTTCAGTTAACAAATCACTAGCCTCTTTGTTGTTATTTATTTTTATACTATTTACTATTATATCACTTCCTAGATATGGTGTAGATAGATTAAAGTTATAAATATTCCCTATCTCTTGGTAATTTTCACCAAGTATCCATAATCCGTATCCACCTTGTAAATATCCTCCCACTGATTTTATTTCAGGACAGATCTCCTTCATATCTATACTACAAAAATATTTTTCAGTATCATATACTCCCAATAGCTCCTCTATCTTCATCTTGGTTTTATAATGCAAGTGCATTTTATGACTATTGTCTATATAGTATTGTTTTGATGACCCTCCGAATTTAACAGCCATAGCCTCCCAATCGCACAACATTTGATTGATATATTTTTTAGGCATTTCAATGGGTCTGTGGTCACATCCTAATGTTCCATCTAGGGGATTTCCATCTTCTGTGTATATCCTATCCCAATAATCCCAGTGGTGTTTGCTTTTCTCTTTGTGATGATCCCATGCATTTTGAAATGATTTTTCGTTCTTCTCTTCTTCTCTTCCATAAAAATAATTCGCATATGCAAAAAATTCTTTTGGTGATAATTTACTTAAATCATGGGTAAATGCATGAATATATAGCCCTTGATTCCAACATATTTTGAACACATTTTTTTTATGTTCCATTATATATTTGAGATAGTTTAAATATTTTTTAATCATACTGTGCCTCCTTTGATTTCTATAAAACACATATTTTATTGACACTTATTTGATTAATTTTACCGTTCCATTCTGAATCTGATCGGGGGTCAATATATATATACGTCCGTCGACTCCTCTTATTTCTATACTATAATCCGACAAGCTAGTTATAAATCCCTTTGTTATTTTATATGTCTCTATAATTATAGGATCTCCATCCTCTTTCCTTATCTCTTGTAAATCAAACACAAGCCCATTTTTTAAATATTTTGGTTCTTCTGATAATTTCATAATCCCAGTTGTGTCGCTAGGAAAAAAATCGACATCAGGATCTACTTGAAGTGTACTTAAAATATTAAGATCATATCTTAATCGAGGTTTAAATTTAGTATAGTTTTTAATGATAAAATCCTTCTCAGAACTATTATAACCGAGCTCACCATCTTTATTTATCATAAGTCCGCCGTCTAATTTTTTTAACATCTCAACTACTTTGGCTTCGATCTCATTATCACCAAAATCCACATCTTCTATATCTAGGTCATCTAAAATAATTACATCTGGCTTAAGAACACCTAATATATTTTTCATATTTCTAATCACACCCACATTGCCTTTAATTTTAGGATAATAATATCTTGCGACCTCATTGTTCTTCACAATTATCCAAACTCCATTACCTCCTTTAGCGAATGCCTCAGCTATTTCAATAGCTTTTGTTGTCTTACCACTTTGTCTTACGCCTTCCATTTTAAATACTTTAATCATTTCACATCTCTCCTTTTTATTTAAACATTCTATTATGTTTTCTTTTAGCCCTATGTTTACCTACAGCAATCATTTTACTAACTCTAACTTGACTATAATTATCATGCAACTCTTGTATGTAGCCTAGTGCTAATGTAACTTTTCCACACTGTCTACCGAATAACAATATAGATTCTTTAGCTTTTCTGAAAGATTCTTCAATTTGTCTGTATGGATTATTTTGCACACTAGTTTTTAAATCTACCCAAGTATTTCTTAAGTCTTGACTTGCTGAAAATCCTAAAAATTCAAAATTATCTTCGTTCATATTTTATCCTCCTTAATCCCAATTTACTAAAAATCGTAAAATATCAACATCTAAAAACTTGTTAGATTTTAACTTTGAAACTTTTGAGCTATCAATCCAGATATCATCTAAGAAGTTGTCCCAATTGTCTGATATAAATTTAATGAATTTTTCATTATCACCCCTCATATACATTCTTCCAACCCATTCATTTAAAAGTGACTTGTCAGGAATTACAGACACGAATCGTATCCCTGATTTAGTTAAGGCCCTTCTAACCACCTCGTGACTACTCACAAATATAATATCGTATTTATCTTTATTTTCGATTATATGGTCTATATAATTTTGAGGAAAATTTAAGTTTCTTTCTTTTGTATTATTCCCCTCGACATCTTTTACCCAACTAAACTCACTACTATCACTATCTAGCATTTTAAATACATGTTGATAATTTTCAAAAGCATATGTTTTCCCGCAAGCAGGAAATGCACTAATTATTTTCATTCAATCCTCTCCTTTTAATTAAAGTTCTAGTAAAATTTCTGTTCTATTGAGTTTTAAGCTTATTCGTAATATTTTTAATCACTACAGGCATTAAATTCCTGCCTAACTATATAATTAGCATAATTGTAAAAATTATTAGATCTTATTAAGAAATCTTCAATAATCCTATATGGCTCGTGGGATTTTCTAACTATAGTCTGTTCTACTTTATTCACTCATTTTCACCCCATTTTTTACTGTAAATCTTCAACGGTCTTACCAAAGGCATCTCCTAATTTCATAGCTTTAAAAGATATTGCTCTTAAAATAAACTCAATTCTTTCTTTATTATCCACTTATTTCCTCCTTTTGTTTTACTAACGCATCAACTGTTCTCAGAATAAAATCCCTATTTTTTAAGATTTCATTAGAGTTTTGATTAATCTTATATTCATTGGATGCAATGTGAGCACACTGAACACATAACACGAATAATAACAGCAAGATAGTCACACTTATATATTTTATCATAACAACCTCCTAAAGGGTCTTTAATTCCTCTCTTTTATCTCTATCGAACCAATATAGATATACATCATAAAAATTTCCATCTTTCAATCTAGTATAATTAGTCAGTAAGTGTCTTTCACCGTAATATTCATCCATCCATCTTTCGTAAGTCTTATTTGCATTATTATTTGTAATTGCCATAAATTCCAATCTCATAAATAAAGGATTATTCATACATGTGTCAATAAATTCTCTAAAATCGGCGTCGCAAATAACCTCACTCTCTTTGGAATAATAATCCTTGTATCTAAATTTTACAAAATAACCACCTGATAGTTTTTGAGATGTTTGACTTGGATTAAATGAAAAATACCCTAATATATTACCGTCTTCGTCCACACTAATATATTGTATTTTGTTCCAAGTGTCTGAAGCTATATCTATAATATCGTAGTCTTCGTAGGTTGAAAATGTCAAATATGGATAATCACCTCTTGATATTAAATTGTTGATAGTTTTACTATCTGTTTCTAAATAAGCTTTTTTTAACATATATATCTCCTCCTTTGTATTATAACTTTTGATATTCTAATGTAACACCATCGAAGTTACATTTGAAACTCTAATGTTACAATAAAATAAACATTTTACGGTGTTATTCTACTTCAACCTCCTCAAATCTATAATCCTCGTGAATATATCTGAAGTATTTCCTATTTAACATCTGACCACAGTATCC
>Ga0233415_10001165_pt1 | contig 11622 bp, 9 predicted proteins | sample Na_anoxic_12_MG_FD_188631 | JGI IMG/M metagenome (GOLD analysis project Ga0233415, IMG submission 188631) | Seawater microbial communities from Saanich Inlet, British Columbia, Canada - Na_anoxic_12_MG | ecosystem: Environmental > Aquatic > Marine > Inlet | place: Canada: British Columbia...
AGTGTCAAGAGTTGCATTATATAATTTAATAAGTGGTAATATGTAAAAAAGAAAAGTTTATAAAATATATATAAATTATATATAAATTATATATATAGATGAATAAATATGAATTAAAATTATACAATGAATTTACATCTAATCCAGAAGAGGACAAAATAATTAAATCAGTTCGTAATGAAAAATCAATGGAAACATATAGAATAATAGGATTATTAGATAAACAGATGAAAGATGGATTAATAACAAATAAATCTAAGAATGAATTTATTGAAAATATAATAAGGAACTATATTACAAAAATATTAACATGTAAGAAAACAGTAAAAATGATGATTAATGATTATAGGACATTAGAATATTTAGATAATAATATAATAATATCAAGTGAAATGAAGCGTAGGATAGGTTTTAAATATGAAAATCCAGATTTAGAAGAATTAAAAAAAAATAGTTATAATACAAATAACAATAAGAGAAAGAAAGATATAACATCATATAAGAGAGGAATATTAACAGCACAATTTTCAAATGAAGATTTATCAGAATTTGATACATCAAAAAAATATGAAACCATGGATGATCTCAGATCTGAATTAAATAGATGTCAAGAGATTAAATATTGGCCATTAATTATATTATGTATTAATTTATATACAGAATCAAGAATAGATTTAGATTTTCTTAAAAATTACAATAAAAATGTAATTAATACGAATTTAAAGAATAAAAAGAGTGGCTCATATTTAAATAGTATATTTAAAAAGATACAATCAAAAGACAAATCACAAGACAAATCAAAAGGCAAATCAAAAGACACACCAAAACAGAGATCTAGAACTGGTGGTGGACCATATGATCAACAGGGAAACACACTACCACCAAGAAGAGTAAGACAATCGGGTCAGCAGAGACAACAGGGACAGCAGAGACAACAGGGTCAGCAGAGACAACAGGGTCAGCAGAGACAACAGGGTCAGCAGAGACAACAGGGTCAGCAGAGACAACAGGGTCAGCAGAGACAACAGGGTCAGCAGAGACAACAGGGTCAGCAGAACGCAAAGGGTCAGCAGAACCCACTGGAAACCTCAAAATTAGAAAAACAAAGACCCAAACAGGAATATAAATTAGAACCAATGAATATTATAGATATATATAATAAATTTAAAAAAAAATATGATTCATATAATGAAAAATTAAATACAAATACATCAAAAATAGAAGAAAAGATTCAAGAGTGTTATAGAAAAAATATAATTAAAATGATATCAAAAAAAAATTTATTTTTTGAGAAAGAATTAGAATTTAATGATAGCAATACAGATATAAAAGACTCAGACAAGTTAATAGAATACTTAAATGAAAAAATTAATAATAATAATAGTTTTTCAAAATCAAATGAAGAAGAGTGGGTAGATATAATAAATTATGGAAATAATTTTATAACAAAACGGGTAGTATATAAAGAATTACAAGATTATTTTGATCTTTCTGATGATATTGTAAAGAAATATTCAATATATAAAAAAAAATTGAATCACCAATTAAGGAATTAATAAAGAATACAACAAATAGTACAACAAATAGTACATTAGAAGATATACTGACAAACAATATAAATATAAATAAAGATAAAGATAAATATATTCTATTAAGATTTTTAATTAAAACTGATGTATTAAAAAAAAATGCCAAGATTAAAGATATTAAAACTAAAAAACAAGATATAAACTTTACAAAAATAATAAATGAATCTCTTTATATTAAATTTATAACAATGTTATCATTGGTAGATAAATATACGAACAAATATAAGTTGACATTATTAAGAATTAAAATAGATGATGTAAAACTTAGAAAAAAGATATTTAAGTATATAATTGGATATTATATATCATTAGAAAAAGTATATATAGAAAATACAAAAGAAATAGCAAATATATTTAATAAGAAGGAATATTTTAAGGAATTATATGAAATAGAGGAAAAAAAGAGATTACCGGACTTAAGAAGTAATAAAAAAAATATTAATATTAAAAATGAAATAAAACCTGAAAATCAGAAGCGAAATAATATGGGTGACAATTTAACTAAAGCAGTGGATTTAGTTAAGAAAGAGATGATGAAACATCCAAGAGGTAGTGATCAAAGATATAAATTAATGGAATATTATAAAAAAATAAAAACACAGTAATATAATTATTTAATAAAAAAACTTTTTAGAAAATTAAATGAATCATCCATATAATTAAAGAGTGTATTTCCTAATTTAGATTTACTAATGTGTTTATTTTGGATAGGTGTATTAATAAGAATAAATCCATCAGATAAATTGGGGGTTCTATTAATAGGGGTGTTAAACATATTTGAATGTGAATTTTTGTCATTTTTGTCAAAGCAATAATTATTTATAATTGATATTGGTTTTGATTTATTTTGAATAATAATATTTTGATTTGTTGAATTATTTCTAAAATTTTTGGTTGTATTAATATTAGAATTATATGAATCACCAGAATTTGATTCAAATAAATCTTCAAAGTTTAAATCATTAAAACTATTTTCAATATCGGATAAATTTAATTTATCACAAGTATTTATATTTTTAACATCTTCTATGACATCTTTTATGACATCATTAATTAAATTATTTTTAGAATAGTCTATAAAATAATTTGAAGATAAAATCCAAGGATGAGTAAATAATTCTTCCCAATCTAATCTATATTTTTCTTCTTTTTGTAAAAGAGAATGAATTAAGTTAAAACATTCTTTTGAAATATTAAATTTTTTGGGAATAATAATATGATCAGATTCTATTTTTTTTACTAATTCAAAATGTGTTTTTGCTTTATATGGGTGTTTACCAGTTATCATTTGAAATAATATAACACCCAATGACCATAAATCAGATTTATTATTATATTTTTTATACTTTATTATTTCAGGCGCCATATAAAGAGGTGTTCCACAAATAGTTTTAAACAAATTATCATCATTAGTAATTTTAGCAAAATCAAAGTCAGTTAATTTTATACTATTGTTAGAATCAAGTAATATATTTTGAGGTTTTAAATCTCTATGAAGAATTTTTAAATTATATAAATATTTTAAAGCTGATATAATTTGAGAGAAATATTGAATGACATGTTGTTCTTTAAGTGGTCGTTTATCTAAAAAGGAATGTAATGTACCATTTTTGCAATATTCAAGAGCAATAAATATATAATTATGATCTTCTAAAATATCAAATGTTTTAACAATATGAGGATGATTTAATTTTTTCATAATTTCTATATCATTCTTAAAATTTTTTTGTAATGAATTAATTTTTTTTTTATTTATTTTTTTCATAGCAACATCAAATCCAAATATTTTATTAGTGCCTAAATAAACATTTGAAAAAGAACCATGGCCAATATTTATTTCAGATATGTTATATATAGAATTAATTGATTCCATAATAAATACCAAGATTTTTTTACTTAGATTTTATACTAGAAAGTTTATTATTAATACAGAAAAAGAAACAAGGTGTAGAGTAATTAAAATTAATATAATTTCTATTAGCTTTAACAGGATTAGAAATTAATTTTTTATCTGCGTCATAATTAATGACATTTTGTCTACCTGGTTTATGAGACCAATATCCATTGTCATCCTGTCTATAAAAATGGTAATCTTGGTCTTCATCTTTTGTGTCTATAGCAATGAAACCTTTATAAAATCCTTTTTTACATTTTTGATTAAATGGGACAAGATATAAACTGGGTATATCTTTTTTAAGACGAATATAGAATGATTGACAATTATAATCAGTTTGTTTAAGAGATGGAAAGTTAGAGAAATAACCTGGTTGAGGTTTATTTTTCATTTTATGGGCAGATCTATTTAAAACATATGCGTAACAATTATGACTATTTTTAATGTTAAAATTATCATTCCATTTTTTAGGATCATATTTTGGTTCATAACCAGAAGTTGGTGATAAATGATAATCATTATTAGATTTTTTACTATTAGATTTTTTATTATTAGAATATTGTTCATTAATTAAAACTATATATGGTGATTTGGTCATTATCTATATAATTTGTATATATAATTTGTATATATTATTTTTTATAAAATTGATTTTTAAAAATGTATTTATAAATAGGTAATAGAGTAAATATAATTATGTCTATTGAAAAATTTATAAGAAATCAGGAGATGATAATAGATCAGTTAAAATTACTTAGAAAAGAGATGAATATACTTAAATGTGACTTAAAGAACAAAAATGAAAACAATAGTGTTGAAATAATAGATTTTAACAGTGAATTTATAGATATAAAAAAGAAAGAAATATTAAAATCATTAAAGTATCATGATGTATATTATGATTGTAAAATACTGAAGAAATATTACTTAAGAAACAAAGATAATATGCCAATTATGGTAATAAATTCAAGATTATATAAATATAGGTATAATAATAAATGGGTAATGGATTATGGTGGTGCAAATATTAAAAACATTTTATGTAATAATATAAGGAATATATATTGTAAATATAATACGATTAAAAATTACAATGATGTTAATATATTTATATTAAATCAGGAACATATAGGAAAAATTTCAAAACCTAAATACAAAAATCAACTATTTAAGGAATTTATAAACGAGGTATTAAAGAACGAAAAATAATATTTATATAAAATATAGTTGATGGGTGATATTAAAAAAGATAAGAAGAAAAACCAAGATATGGATTATATAAAGAAAGATTTAGAGAATTATAGAATGGTTAAAACAGTATCTGGACTGAAGAGACTTAAATTAAGGTCAAGAATAAAGTATTTAGACAAGACAAAAGACACATATCATAAAGGTGGTTGGTTATTCAATAATGATTATAAGAATGGAATATATATTATAGAAAGTCTAGTAAAGCCTAAGGGCATACCAATTAGATGGAAAGTTTTATTATCAAATATTGTTGTATTCACCAGAGACAAAAGAAAGAAATATAAAAAATGATTAAATAATAATAATATTGATAAATATTTAATTATCAATATTAGAGAGCTACTTTAATAATATGAGTAGTTACAACAAAAAACAAACAAAAAGTTGTCATAGCGGCGCTGCCGCTGCTTCTTCTGCCGCTGCTTCTTCTGCCGCTGCTTCTGTTGTTAAGCCAGAGACTAATTCTTTAAGAAATGGTATATTTGTAAAGAAATTTTACAAAAATAGACAGAGTAAAGTTGATCAAGCATGTACAAAAATGGCTTTAACAATGGAAAAAGCATTACAAGGTCTGAATTTTAATATGGAATTGGTTGGAAGTAAAATTCAAGAGATATCGGCAAGACCGACACTTAAGGATTGTTCTACCCAAACATATAATGAAGAAGAAGAAGAGAAAGTAAGTAGTGTACATGGTGAGCATAATAAATTTTTTATTAATATTATTAATAGAATAATGAGAGTATGTGTGTGTAAATGTGGTATCCAAACACAATGCAAAGGTACTACCGCAATGAGACTGTTTGTTAATAAGCATGCACCCGGGCACACTAATCCTTTTTTTAAATTTGTAGATGAAGTGGGTAATCCACTATCGGACATTGATTTGAATATGTGTAATAACAATTTTAATTATTTGATGAAATATATAGAAACAATTTCTGATAAGATTAGTTTAGAAAATAAATCATCATTTTGTGCTGATTCAGAGCTGATAAGATTGCAGAGAATTAGTCATATTTATAGCTATAAGATATCTCTAAACCCAAGTAATCAGTATTGTTCCGAACTTGGTCTACTGATACCAATTGAAATTTTACTAGACATATCAATTAAGGTAGGTGTTGCACATATGCAAAACATATCTGCGACACATAGGGCTTTGATAACAACAAAGAATACATATGGATTTAATGATATTGTAATGCAACATATTAATTTTTTTTCAATGAGAGGATTAATAGAATATGCAAAATCAGAGATACATAAATCAAAAATTTATGGCAAAGGATTGCAGATTATTGATACAGATAAGTGTCCTTTAAGAATTATTAGAGCAATTAACGAGGAAGATGAAGTTGTTCTTAGAGGAGAATTATTGAAAGGTAGAAGTTATCAGTTAATAAGATTTTGTAAAGAATATCATAATATATCAAATGATATAGCATTGATGAATAATGAAGAGTATCTAGATAGATTATATATAAACTGGAATAGAACAATACTAATAAATAGAATTGAAGTTTCATGTCCAAAAGAAAAGGATGACTGGAAGGAATGGATAAAATCACAAATGGAAGGAATCGATGTATACAGTTGTGAAGATATAATAGAATCAAAACGAGTTGTAGTACTACCATGTGGACATGTGGTCGGACTAATTGGATATCTGAAACAATTGCTTGGATATCTTATATATAGGATGAATCGTCTTGAAGAACAACCACCCTCATTTGTTGAAGATCTGAACCATAGTGTTGATTGCCCAATGTGCAGAAAAGAGAGTTTTGTAATTGGGAACATTCGCAGTGAAATGAGGGATAATACAGAATTTGGAAAAGACATCATACTGATGTGTTCTAATCCGCGATTTATTAAACCAATTTCAGCATAACATAATTATTATGTTATATTATAATATATGAGAACAAAAGGCCATGCAATGGATACAATATGTTATGAAGTAGGTTGTGATTTATGTTGTAAAAGAAATTCAAAAGAAAAAAAGAAAGAAGATAATAATCTAAATCAGGATGGTGATTTAATATCATCAATATATAGTAATATAGAATTCATAAATACAAATTCTTATGATACACTTTCTTATGATACACTAAGTCAATGTTATGATAAATGTGATGAAAATTTTAAAAAAACACAAAATAAAAATGAATGGAATAAATGTATTACAAAATGTAATGGTGTTCCTCATGAAGGTTATAGTCTACCAAGTCCAAGTCCAAAATCGAAAAAATGTAAAGATTGTAGATGTAAAGATAGAATTAAATTAAATAAATGTGATGAATATTATGATAAATATTTAAAAATGTTATCTGAATATCAAAAAAGTCCGACACAAGAAATGTTAAAAAGATTAAATAGATTACAAATAAAGATAAGTAAATGTAAAAGAGTTAGTAAAATATGTGAAAAAGTATCAAATGAATTAGGTAAAAAGTGTAAATCAAAAATATGTTACATAAATTGTGAAAGATATTATAAGGAATATATGCAATCCTTAAAAAAATTTAGAAAAAAAGATAATAATAAAACAAGAAAAGAATTATATAACAAATATGTTAGACTTGATAAATGTAGAAGAGCAAAAATAGAAACAAGTAGCGGAACAGATGGATGGGGTTCAACACCTGCACAACCAACAATGGATCATTTAAATGGTCATGGAATAAATAATGGTTGGACAAATATTCTATATAAGAAAAAGCCAAAAAAGTAATTTATTATATGTTTAATATAACAGATAATATATTATATATATATATATATAATAAGATGAATAAAAAAAATCAAAATACAGATTATGCATATACAATTTTTAAAGAACAAGCAAGTAGACTAGACTTTGTAAATAAAGATTTGTTTTTTTTAAAAAAATGGTTAAATGGTGATAATAGTAAATCACCAGAATACGGTGATAGTAATACGATAGTATTAAAACAAAGATCAAATTATAAACAATTAAATGTAAGAGTAGAATATGAATATAAAGAACGCGGTAATTATTTAGATATTAGGAATTTAGTTATTCCAAATGATTTAGCCAAAACTGTAACTATCGGTACAGAATTACACCAAGTAATTTCCAATAATGATATAATTGAAGAAGAAATTGTAATAGGTTATGTTAGAAGTATGTGGAAATATAATTTAGGTAATAAATATACAATGCTAAATATAACGTTAGGTTTAAATCAAGATTATGTATTATCTAATTATTTTGGGTACTGGAATTGGAATGGTTATACTTCAGATACAAATAATAATAAAATAGAATGGTTTCTAATTAATGATAAAATGTCACTAATTGATATATTTGGTCAATTAAAAGATATTCATAAACATGATATAAATGATTTTTTCATAACAGAAGAAAGTAAGGCATATGAAATTAATAGAGAAAATGTTTCGAATAAAGAGTATGGGAAGTTATTATTAAAAAAATATGAAAATGATTTTAAATACACTAATGGAAATGATATAAATCCATTTACAGGTACTCTTAATTCACAAAAAATAAGAATATATATTGATGTGGTTAATCTCAATACTGTTTTAGAGGATGTATACATTAGAGCATCTTTAAATTTAAGATACATAAGAAACCCAAATTTTGAGGGGAGTGATACCGAAGATAATCTAGAATTAAAAGAAGACCAAATAAAATGGATTAAATTATCAAAGGATAAATATGAAAATGGAAAACAATATTATACAGTTTTTTTAAATTATACTAGTTCAATAGATGATTTAACATTAATATATCGCAATGAATTTAGAGTAGATGGTTATATATATGAAAAAGATCCAAATGATAATTATATAAAAATAAAAGAAGATCTAAATAATGAAATGATATTTACAGAAAATCCAAAAACAATTGATACAGAAATTTATTATAAATTTAAAAATAATTATGAAAATTATAATAAATATAAATATTATAATAATATAAATTTTTCAAAAGTTAAATATAAAAATAAGAAATACTTGATATGTACATTGCATTCACTTTTTTATTTTGATACAAATAAAAAGTATGAAGAAGAATTTAAAAGAAAAATCAAAGATAATGATTATGATTTTTCAACTGCAACATTTAAGGATAGTACAACAAATAAAACTTATACATATGAATTTCATAATACAGCATTAGATATAATTGTATTAAAAGACAATAATACAGATGAGGATGATGAATATACTGAAATAATTGAGAATAAAAGTACTAAATCAACAGGTTATAATTCCGAAACATTAGATGATGTATTAATTACTAATACTGGTATAATTTTAGAATTATATGGTTATTTTAATAGTAAATCATCATCATCATTAATTATTAATCACCAGAAGAAAGCATATGCTATGACAATCGGATCAAAAACATCTTATTTATCATATATTAATAATCTATATAATTCTAATAATAATGATGTAGCCACTATTTTAAAATATTCAAAAAAATTAATAGATGATAGAAATAGTAAAATTTATGCAGTTAATCTATTTAAGTTATTTGAATCACAATATGAATCAAAAGATATTAGTATATTAAATCTACCATTTTTTGATATGAATCAATATTATAATAGTGAAACAAATTTATATAAAATTAAATTACAACAATATGATAAAGAAACAGGTTCAAATTATGAGGATACACTTGGATTAACAAATTTATTTGAAGTTAGTAATAAAAAAATGGATTATTTTATTCAAAGTACAAATAATTCATTTGGTTATGTATCACAAAATGGTAATTCAATATTAAGTATTTTTAGTAACCAAGAACATAATATTATAGATTTAACAAATGATAGCGGTTATAATGATGATATTATAGATGGAAAATGGTTTAAAATAATAGAAGAGGGTCAAGAAGTTGATTTAGAATTAGAATTCCAATTTAGTAATTTGACCCAATTCAGTGTTGCAATAGGTAATACAACTGATAATGGTGAAGCAATAGATAATTCACAACCTTGGTGTATACTTGAAAAAGATTTAAGAGATAAAATCAGAGATAACATTATCTTAATAGATAATAGATTTAATAATGATGAAATTTTTTATGTAAAAGAATTAGGTATAAAAGCAGTTTTATATGAAAAAAATGATGACATTATTGGCGAATTCGGGTTTACTACAAATACAACTGTTGATTCTCTTTCTAGATTAGGATTAGAATGGGATAATGTTATTATACCTGTATTTGGGATTACTAAAAGTGACAGTAATTATATAAAAGAATTAGCAGAAGAAAATAGAAAAATTAAAATTAGTGATTATATGTATGATTTTTTAAATACAATTAAAACCAAAGGTTATGATGAATATGATAATTTGTTAATTAGTAATAATATATCTAGTTTAAGTACAGAAACATATTCATATTATTATCAAAAAGATATAGAATTAAATAATATTATATCATATCTTAGTGAAAGTACTGGTGAAGTAATTGAAATATATAATGATTTTATTTATCAAGAAAAAGCATTTGATTATAAAGAATTACCATTTAGAACATTCATATATAATAATAGTAAAAAAATAGAAAATAAAAATAAAAATGAAATTAAATGTACAAGTAAAGTTGGTAAAAAATGTAATAAATTGTAAAATATATGTAATAATATAAAATTAATATAATAATTTATTAAATTAAAAATAATTTAATAAAAATAAAAAAGAAGATATAATATATGATAAAAAAAAATCAAATTAATAATTTGAAAGATAAATTTAAATTTGATACAAATAAACCTAAAATAAAACAAAATTTTAGACAAAATTGGTTTAGTGAAGATAATCAGACAATGTTATTAAAATACATAAAAAAATTTTGTAATAAAAAGGAATCAATAATATTAGAATTGGGAACATGGATGGGTAGATCTGCATTTTTTTCCTCAAAATATATTACTGAAGATTCTGTTGTAATATGTGTAGATCACTGGAGGGGTGATATAAGTATAGGGAAAGAATACAAAAATAAAGAAAGTGAATTATTATATAAACAATTTATAATAAATTTATGGGAATACAGAAATAAAATTATACCAGTAAGGATGGATGGTAACGAAGCAATAAAGTTATTATATGAACTGGGAATAAAACCAGATTTAATTTATTTAGATATGGATCATTCATATGAAAGTGTTATAATCAACTTAAAGAATATAAATAGATATTTTCCTGATGTACCATTAGTTGGTGATGATTTTTATCATTACGAGGGTGTAAAAAGAGCAGTAATGGAACAAATAATAAATAATAACTATAAATATTTAGATATAGAGAGGAATTGTTATGCATTAATAAAAAAGGGAGAAATAGATTTTACAAAAAAAGAAATATTGAAAGAGTTAAAATATGAAAGGTATAGCAGAGAATTAATATATAATTTAAAATATTATAAAAATAAAAATTCAGATTGTAAACTAAATATGGTAATAGTAAATAATAATAAAAATGATAACAAAGAAGTAAAAGTGTTATTAAAAGATATATTAAAAAAATTAAAAATAGATAATGATATAAAATTTGTGAATAAAGAAGTATCATTATATAAAACATTTAATAAAGAAATAAAGAAAATAGAAAAAGAAGATAAAACAAATTTTATATTTTTAGAAATAAAAAATTTGATTAAAATAATGAATATAATAAATATGTTAACATATGAATATGAAAATTGTGGAATAATTTTAGATTTAAAGAATACAAATATGGTAATGCATAATCCACCATTATGTTATATATATAATAAAAATAATATTGAAAGTTTTATAAATACACATAATGATAATGAAGAAGTATATACAAAATTATTTTATAATGACAAATCAAAAAATAAAAAAATAT
>Ga0233415_10001167_pt1 | contig 11589 bp, 10 predicted proteins | sample Na_anoxic_12_MG_FD_188631 | JGI IMG/M metagenome (GOLD analysis project Ga0233415, IMG submission 188631) | Seawater microbial communities from Saanich Inlet, British Columbia, Canada - Na_anoxic_12_MG | ecosystem: Environmental > Aquatic > Marine > Inlet | place: Canada: British Columbia...
CCTTGTCATTATGGATTTCAAGTTTATACAAGAAAGCTTAGTGAAGGTGAAAGATATAAAATCTTTGAGGAAAAAGGTTATGAATTTAGAATGAATCAATGGTCTAGAGAAGAACAATATGATAAAACAGGAATACCTAAACGAACAATCTCTCTAATGTGGAATCAACGTTCAGTAGATACGTTCTTAGGTTTACCATTTAATATAGCATCTTATGGTTTGTTATTAGAAATAATAGCCAAAGAAGTTAATATGGTTCCTGATGAATTGATTGGTAATTTAGGTGATGTTCACTTATACAAAAATCATATTGAACAAGCAAAAGAACAACTAACCAGAGAACCTAAAAGATTACCGACATTAGAAATAATAGAGAGAGAAGAACAGAACTTTAGTATGGATGAAATGTATATAGATAACTTCCAATTCCCAAACTACCAATCACACCCATCGATTAAAGCACCGCTGTCCAATTAAAAAGAGTTGGAATAAAATAAATAAATAAATATGGAAACAGTACAATTAATTTTAAAAATATTTTGGATGGTATGGATACCATGGATGTTTTTATTTTTTGGGTCTATGGCATTAGCACATTATGGATACCCCAAACTAAATCATTTTATTTTAAAATATCTTTATTATTTTAGCAAAGAAGATAGATATGCTAGAAGATTAAAAAAAGAGGCTAAAATAAGAATGTATGGCACCAACGAAGAAAAAATAGAATTACACAACAATCTCAATCCAGACTATCAACTAATGACTAATGATGAGGTTTTTGATAAATATGAAGGAGTATCAAGAGATAAGGTGACAATAGTACCAACTCCAAACTTTCTTTTGGACACAAGAACAAATAGTTTTTATGGTAACAGCAAAGAAAGACAAGATGATTTAGATTTTATAAGAGAAAAATTGAATGAGGGCAAGTATGTTACACCCCCACAACCTAAACCATATGTAATAACAAAAAGTGTGTTAACCTATTCTGGTGTAATTGATATAACTGAAATTAATAAATCAGAAAAAATATTTATATTCCCCCAAAAAGGTGAACAATATAGATTTATAACGATTTAAAAAAACTAAACACAAAACAAATAATTTAAGTACTAGATTTAAATCTAAAAACCAAAAATAAAATAAGTAAATTTTATTTATTGTGGATATATTTCATTTTATTGATTTTTTTAATCATATCAATAGATTTTGACCTTAACTCCTCAGAACTATAATCAATAAATTCTATTGGGGATTTAAATTTCTTTAAGAATGGTATATCGTAAGCTGTGTTCATTAAATGCCAATTAATATCTAAATCAAATCTTTCTTTAAATGATTCAAAATCTTTACTAGATATATCCCTTATTATTTTTTCGTAATTTAAATTACCGTCATAAACGTTTTCTAGGTAAGCTGTTTTTTCTAATTCAGATAGATAATAGTAATATTTTAATAATTCTTTGATTGGTCCACGTATGTTTTTATCAGATAACATTAATATAAAATCTTTGTTATATAACTCTCTATTTTCTTTAGTACTATCTATACTAGGTAAACCTTTAGATATTCTGTTATAATCATCCCATGCGTGTTTCATTTCATGATTAAGTACTGTTCTTAGGTTAAACCCACCAGTACCACCAACTACTTTAGGTTGTATATATAATAGTACAACATAATTACCATCTTTATCGTAACCAGAATGTTCTTGACCATAACCAGTTAACTTATCATAAAAATCAATTACAACATAATCTATTGGGAAACTCTTAAAGGCTTCTGGGTAATCGTAACCATCAATAATCAGTCTTTCTTTTTCATTTGGGTTTTTTAATATTTCGTCATTTATTATTTTAGCCCACTCTCTTGATTCAAATGAAATACCCGCTACTTCAGTTATTGATTTGGATTCACTAATAAATTTATTATCAAGTAAAAACATAAGGTCATTAATATCCATGATTTCATACTTACCATCGTATGTTGGGTCTGGTGTGTTATGTTCCATATCATAATCTACCCAATGAGTTTGGTTAACCCAAACAGTATCATCCCAATAACCGGCTTCATCGTTAGGTTCAATATATAGATAATCAGCGTCATTAATAGAAATATCATCAACATTATAACCTAACCTCTTTAATTTGTCTAGAACATCTGTTCTTGTTAATTTAGTGTATTCCTCAGAAGTAGGAGAAACAGACGTTGGTATATATGGTTTTAAGTATCTAACATCAATAACATAACTTTTATTTTTTTCAAAACCTTTAGGTTTAATATCCTTAATCCAATCTAAACCATTAGACTCATTAACCAATCCATTCTTTACCATAAAATAGAAATCTTTAAAACTATCTACTATTTCATACTCACCATCATATGTTATATCATTCGTTTCTTGATCATCGAATTCTACAAGCATCTTCTTGTGGTAGTTTTTATTATTTAAGTATAAGTATTTAATTGATACACCCCTCTCATTCTCTTCTCTCACACTATTCACATCATACCCCAATTTAGACAAGTGATATAAAAAACCATCTAACAAAGCTTCTTTTTTAGATATTCTACTTCTTGGGTGTACCTCCACATTGGATAAATCTAGGTTTCTAACATCTAAGACATAACTTTTATTTTTATCTACCGAAGATAATTCCAAGTCTTTAGCCCATTCAAAATCTTCCGATTCATACATTGTACGTTTACTAACTAACTTTAATTTACCAGATTCAATGTGACTATCAAAATCCTTTGGGATCATTATCATATCTGTGTTTTGTGGGTCGTCAGCTGGTAATCCAGGAATCATCCTATAACCACTTGGGTCTTTTATTTTTCTAAATCTTAATAATGTACAAGGTGGTTCGTAACAAATTTCACCTTCACCATCCCTACCTAAATACTCTAACACTCTTATAACATCACCCCACTTATCATAGAATTTTTGTCCAGGTTTTAATAAAGTAGCGTCCATCCTTGGTGTTACATCTTCTATCCAATTAAAATCTTTTGATTCTTTCATCTCTTTTGCGTTACTACTTCTGTGCATACCCTTTTTTACCAATACCAACCAAGCCACCAACTTCCAAAAATCATCTGCTTTTGCTGGGTTTATCCTAGCCTCATCACCATATCCTTCATCCCTATAATATTGGTCGTCTTTTTTATCATACACATAAAGGTCAAAAAACATTTTACCACTATCACTTTCATGAAGTTCTATAAAATACTCATTATTGCCATCACCATCAAACCAAAACCTACCAAAATAAACCTCTGTACCATGACCAGTTTGGTTTTCATCATAATCGTGTTCCCAATCAACGTTTATACCTTTTTCGTTAAAAAACTTTTTTAATTTATCAAGTACGTAAGTTCTATTTTGACCAACATCTTCTATCCACTGTAAATCTTTGGATTCATTTAAATAATCACCTAAATCAGTAACCTTATCTTTTTTTGGGAAAGCGTCCATTTGATTTAGAACCGTCCAACACACATGACGCCAAAATTCATCCGATTCTCTAGGTGTGCCAAGGGAGTTATAATTAGCGTTTATATAATAAGTGTTATACCTCTCACTATATTCATAAACATGAAAACCATATAAACCATTTTCCGATTCTATAAGTTCAATAAAAAATTCCCTATCACCAGTATCATAGAAAAATTTAGCAAAAACTTCACCTCTACTACCATCCGTCACTTCTTGACTATAATGTAAGTGCTCTTCTTCCCACTCCACCTCAACACCATGGTTAGCTAATGTTTCTTTTATTTTTTTAATCAAATCAATTCTATTAATACCCACATCTTTTATCCACTGTAAATCTTTGGATTCTTCGATAAAGTCTTTCATTTCACCAACATAGTTTAACTCACCCTTATCTAATAACTCCAAAAATTTATTTTCAGTCCAAGATGACTTAATAGTAGTGTCTTCTTGATTTTTTGGAAAATCTAATGACTTTATTGTAAGTTGGTTTATGGTGGGTGATATGTGATTTATTACAAACCTCTCACCCTCATCACATGTAAAGACCGAACCTAATTTAATTAAGTCTTTATTTGTTTGACCAATCCACTCTAAATTAGTCAATTCATTTAAACTACTTTCATCTTGGTAGGTGTCCGCAAAAACCTGAATTTCTTTGTAAACTATTTTTGGATATTCTGACTTTAACCATTCTTTTAGTTGTTCTTCGTATTTAAATTTAGGTAGTGGTATTGTGTGTAATTCTATTTCGCCTTGTTCATCCACAGCGGTAATATTCATAACACCATTATTATCCCAATAAGGGGTTGCGTAAAAAAAGAATTCATTATAGGTTGAATCCCACTCCACAGAACCGTAATCATTCGCACTATAACTATAACCTCTATATTTCCTACTCCAATCAAAAAAATCCAAAACAACTTTATAATAGTTGTCTATCTTTTTTGGGTTTGTGTCCTCTATCCAACCAAAGTCACCATTTTCTGATTCATTTATTTCTTCATCGTAAATAACCCAACTACCACTTTTAATATGTTTTTTAACAACATCTCTATTGTAAGTAGCTTCTAAAGATTCTCTTTGACCCATGTAATACAATAATTCATCATCTTCAAAATTATTAATCATATAATCTTGTACTCTTTCTCTTTTTTCACTAAGAGGAGAATCCCACTCATCCTCATCAAAATAAAATTGAAATAATCTTTCTACATCAGAATTAGTTAAATTAAATTTTAATTTTTGATTAATTTCACTATAATTAGAATCTCTATCATCGATAAGTTCCGAACTATCCCAAGTAACTATCACTCTGTGATCTAGTGAATCGTCCTTAATTTTATAGATAGTTTCGTTTGAGTCAGGTGGTATTTTAAAAGTGACACCATCTAGAGAATCGTGGTCTTTAATAAAGTCAAACTCAGATTCTTTAATATTCTCAGTAGATCCAAAATAAGGTTCCCAAACCCCACTTTTAAATAAATCCATTACCCTATCTCTCTTAAAGGTTCTTTTTAAATAACCACCACCGTACCATTTTATTTTAACAAATAACGAACCGTCATCTATTATATAGTAAATGTTTTTCTCATCACCCTTTATTGGTGACTTATTCATGGTAAACTTAACACCATCTAAGGGGTTATTGATTTTATCGTCAATAAAATCAAATTCTGACTCCTTTAAGAAATTAATATTCTTAGGTAAAGTAACTTTTTTTAACATTCCATGTTTTATATATTCATAAATATCTTGTTTTGTATAAAAAATTGTAGTATATTTGTACAATGAAAAATAAAATTTTATCATTTGTCTTAGAAAACGATTGGGATAAACAAGGATGGGGTAATGGTTACGTAATCATTTTTAAAGACCACCCAATGTGGGGTGTGGGATACGGTGAAATACCAGTTTACGTCCATGGTGGATTAACCTTTAGTAGAACTTACGATATATTTTTCGATTTGAGGCCCAACATAAGTGAAGGTAACTTTACTAATGAAGAGTTAAAAGAGGGGTGGGTAATTGGTTTCGATACTTGTCATTTAATGGATACGCGTGAAGTATGGACAAAAAAGGCTGTCTTAGAAGAGACGGAAAATTTAAAGAACCAAATGATAGGGTTATCTTTAAATGGTAAATCCCTAAAGAAATTTAATTTTAGTGAGTAAGTGTTGACTAATAGTTTTATTATTATTATTATTAAGTAATCTTGGGTGGCGAAAAGTATATGCGACCTACTGACGGGTAGGTTGGTTTCGGGTAATAAGGTTTAGTATTGAAGATCTTTTAGAAGTACTAAACACGAAGAGAAGCTGTGGAGGGTTAGATACCCTCCCCCAAGTAAAAAAACTCATTTTCTTTTGGAGAATGAGTTTTTTTATTTATATTTATATAAAAATATAGGATATGACATTTGAAGAAAAACAATGGTTTTTAGGTTTACCAGAAGATTTTAAACTTAAAGTGATGGGTGATATGTTGAAAGAGGGTGAATTCGGAATGTCTTTTCAGACTATGAAAATTCTTTTAGATACACCTATAATGGATGGGGGTATATCCACTGAAAAAATAAATGAAGTATTCGAAGGTTATCATGATAAAATTTAAACCACCCACTAAAATAGAAATAAAAGAATCTACTAGAGGTGGTTATGGTTGTTTTGTGACAGAACCAATTAAAAAGGGTGAAATTATAGAAATATGTAAAGTAATACCAGCTAGAGTAAAAAATTATTCTTGGTTGGATCTTAGAATTTTTAAACCCGTTTTAGCTTTGGGTTATGGTTCCTTATACAACCACTCCGACACACCAAATGTGTCGAGAGATAATTTTATGGATGAGTTGTTTATTTTTAAATCTTTAACTGACATTGGTGTTGGTGAAGAATTATTGGTTAATTATGGTGATTCTTATTGGAAAAATAAAAAAGGTAAAATTATTTAATCTAAATTTGGTGGCTTGATAATAATTCACTATATTTGTGTATACAAAAAACAAAAAACAATGAAAACGTTATTTAACAAAGTATTTTTCTTTTTATTATTAGTCTTAAGTTTAATCACTTCTTCTTGTGATAAACACGACAATGATTTTCACAGAGTTAGATTTCATCTAACATTCATGGAAGTTCCACCAGTGGGTTCTTCAGACTTTATTGAGGTTAGTTGTTCACCTAATTATGACAATGACCCACCTAGAATTTACAAAGATTATATAACACCTGGTTATGAGTGGGATTACGAATTTTGGCAATTAAAAAACGGTGATGAGGTAAAATTCATTGTTAACCCACAACTTTACTATTGGTTTGTTATGGAGGTTTATGTTGATGACGTATTAGTCTCGACTAGAGAAGTGGTTACATCCAGTCAAACATACTACGCAACAGAGACACTAACACAAACTGGTTTAAATAATGATGAGGAGACTAACTTTCCTGTAATATCTTTTTACTACAATGAATAATAACGGATATAAACTTATATCAACACACCCAGTTAAAAAATCAGATTTAGGTTTTCATGGAAACTTATTTGGTGGTAAATTATTATCCTGGGTTGATGCGTCTGGAGCCGCTTACGCTTCACAAATAGCTGACACACCTAGGGTGGTTACTGTTAGTATAGACAAATGTGTATTTAAAAAACCAGCTAAAGAAGGTCACTTATTGAAGATATATGGCAAGGTTGATTCAATAGGTACGACTTCGTTGACACTATGTATTGAATCTAGGAGTCATAATGTGTATAATGGTAAACAAAATATCATTTTAAAGACAAACATAAAATTTGTTAGGATAGATGAACAAGGAGAACCAATACCAATCGCAGAGAGAGTGAAAGATAAGTTTAGATAATGGTTTATATATATGGTGTTATAGATGAAACTGGTGATTGCCCTCTTTATGTATCTTTCTATAAGGAAAAAAAAGACGCCTTAAAAGAATTGGACAGACAGGTAAAGGATTTGATGATGGAATTTGGTTGGGATTTAGTAATTGATGGTCATAAAGTTTATTTAGATGATAAAGTAGTTTTTTCTTTGGATAAACGTGTATTAAAATAATATGATTTTCAAAATAGGTGATGTTTTAGGTTATAATAATGGTTACCATGCTATTATAACAGATATAAATAATGATGATATAGATTTGGATTTATCTGACGGCAGTAGGTTTATCGTTAAAAGGTCAAAACTAATGAATGGTATAGTTAGAGGTAATATCAAATTCAATAGTTTTAGTGGTAATATAAAACCACCCAAATTCATAAGACCGTTTGATTTTTAATTAAATAAATCTGATTCTAATTTTCTTCTTTTTTTAAGACCTGGAAATTCAGAAAATAGATGTGAACTCGTTGTTTTAATCCTTTCTTTGGCTTTATCTAACTTATTTTTCTTAACTAATTGAATAAAGTCTGATTCCCTAAAATTACCAATACCCATGTTAAAAATCATAGATGTCATTACGTTGTACATATCTTGTGTGACATCAATATTAATACCCTTAGATTCCCAAGTATTTAAAATTCTGTTTAAAGCATCTGAAGATTCTTTAACATCTTGTTTTAATAATATTTCAGCTTCAGTCGTATCAATCTCCTGACCCAATGCATATTTAGAATCATTAATATCTTCAGCATGACCCCAACCAATCGTTATTTTACCATCACCAATCTTATAACCTTTACCAACGTACCCTTCTTCTTTTTTTAGGAAAGTAATTAACTCTTTACTAGGTTTTCTAATTTTATTTATTTGGGTGTCTATGACTTTGGTTGATTCCTTGTCTGTTGGGGGTTCTTGTTTTATTGGTTTTTTAATTTCTATTTTCTCTGGTGAAGTCTCATCTACAATATCTTGTAATTGGCTTATTGTTAATAAACCAATAAAAGAAGTTAAAACATACTTAATTATTTTAATTTTAGTTTTTCTAGGTAAATTTTTTAATTTATCAAATAAGAGTAAAAGATATTTTTTAACATCTTCTTTTGTTTTAACCCATCTTTTAGATTTATCTAAATTAGTCTTAGTAAAATCCCACTCCATGTCTGGTTTTTTACCATCTTCTTTAATTAAGGATAACCGACTAACTATCTTATTTAAATAAATTTCAGATTCCTTAATATCCGATAATTCTTTCTGTTGAACAAGTTGTTTTCTTTTAATATAACTAATTATTGTTTTAGCATACATTTCACTACATTGGTGAGTTATATGTGGACCTTGGGGTTCTTTATAACATAAAAAAAATTCTCTATTATCTGTGATAGGACTCTCCGAAGACTTATTAGTATTTTTTAACTCACTTAACTTTTTATCCACCCAATAAACTGTTGGTACACCATTCTTCATATTTGGTTCACCACCTTCTCTTGGGTAAAAGTGAAATGGTTTATTATAGATTAATTCTAATGTTTCGGGTGTTAACTCAGGTTCAACATCCCTAACCCATTCAAAATCATTTAATTCTTCCCTTATTATTTTTTTTATCTTCATAACTAACTATTATTTTCTATAGAATCCCAATTAACATCCCACTCATACTCACCTCCACCAATGAAATAAGCTATACCATCAACTAACCAATCATTATCTTCATCATCAACGCCCATTAAAATGAAATGCCTATTCATGTATTCTTCACTATCTAAAAACTCATAATCGTCAAACTCTATTACGTTGGTTTTTATTTCACCATCCTCTACTCTCTTAAATACAACCTTTATTCTTGGTAAACTACCGTCACCATATTGATATATATTTGGGGCTATTTTTGTATATTTTGGTTTAATATCTTTGGTCCAACCCCAATCAGTGGAGTCACTAGAATCTTCTTTTAACTCTGAGCCTAATTTAATAGGTTTATACGCAATGTCTAAACCATACCATTCAGGGTTTCTACCCTTTTCTTTAATTTGGTTTATCTTATACCTCTTAGGTAGAAAAATATATTCATTTTTGGTGCCCTTAATTAAGACAACAAAATTATCTTTTTGATTTTGAACTGGAAAATTCTTTTGGACCACACCCTCTATATTACCATTTGAGTTAGTTATTTTACCCATTTTATAATCCATCCAAATAGTGGGGGATAACCAATTTTTGAATAAGTTTTCCTCTCCCTTGTTTACAATCTCAATATGATCACCAGTGTTGGGTTCATAATCATCACTTGATATTTTACTAATCCAACCCAAGCCCTTAAATTCATTAGATTCGTTCATCTGAGTGATTATCCCAAAGTCATGGTTTTTAGGTAAATCATTTAAATCACCATCATGGGGGTACCAATAGGTGGGGGAAGTTCCTAGACCTAATAGTTGGGTGAATTCTTGGGGACTAGAAATTTTAACTTCCCAACCTGGTCTCCAACTAAAAACGTCTTCTACATTCCAAGCGTAACTCCTCCATTTAACACTGTGATTATCACGATCCAATATTTCAATTATAAACCACTCCCCATCCTTTAACGTATTTGAAGATCTTTCATCTATTATGTAATATTTGGAGTCTCTTCTATTGGGTTTTATATTTTTGACCCATTCAAAATCGTTTGATTCACCGAGTAGTTCTAATTGTTGAGTCATACCTTTTATGTAACTAATCATGGTGAGTTTTCTTGAATTGTAGTACTCCTGTGGTTCCATTCTGGAAGATACTAAACTATCAGTTTCACCATCAACCAAAGCCATGATTCTACCAAACAACCACTCGATTTGACCCATAGACTCAAATAACGTTTCACTCACATCATGTTCAGTGTCTCGGTTTTTTCTAGTTAATATCTGCCTATTAATAGTTTCTATTTTCATCCAAATAGGTAGTAACATTTCACTTGTTACATCTTCTAAGTTTTTAGGTAGACCCTCAATGTCCTTCATTATTATACCACCATAATAAGTACCCCAATTGGGTTTTATATCCTTAACCCAATCAAAGTCATTAGACTCATCCATTTTAGTATCTCTATAATCTGTTAGTCTATCATAAGTATTTTTATCCAACTCCCTAACACCCTCAAACATAATAATTTCGTTGATTTCAAAGTGTGATATTAATCTATTTTTTATTGCGTACCTAATAACCCCCTCACCATCACCATCAGCAATTCCAGCGAAATAATCAACCCAGTGATCCCATATTTCATCAGCCTCATATTTGGGTATTCTAACATAATGTGAATATTCATCTTCACACTCTTCTGATTCATAATCAATATTATAACAAGCTACAATTTCAAAATATCTGTATTTTTGGCCAAATTCTTTTGTTCCTGGTATATCCTCCACCCAACTCCACTCATTAGACCCTTCTACCAAACCTTTACCACTAATTCTATCCACCAACTGTAAGTTACCATCTTTTTTAGTGAACCTTATATCTCCCGTACCATCATAACCCAAGAAACCCCAGTATTTTTTTTGTAATGGTTTGAAGTAAGTAGCCTCTAATCGAGGTTTTTCTGAATTTGAGACAGTCTCTATCTTTACTTTAAAATCATCTACCTGTTGTTCTCTCAAACCATCTTCATCTTCCAGTGTCCCATAAAGTGTTAAAATATCCCCAACCTCAATCAAATTTTCATCAAAAACATCTTTTAATGTGGGTCTTGTATCATAAATCCATTCTAACTCATTGGACTCATTTAATTTTGTAAAATCAGCAACCTCATCTCTGTGATACCATCCTTCATGTTTTTCAGACCATCTGTAACCATAATTGGTTGCTAATTCTGCCATGGTCATTTCTGCCATGTTAGTTGTATCGTGACCTAATTGGTCTAAGGTGTAATACATATCGTCATCACTTCTAAAAAATAAATCTGGGGATGCGATTAAAGGGTCAGTTTTAACATTTTTAATCCATTCAAAATCATCAGATTCATTCACGTCTCCACCACCAGAACCTCCAGCGTTACCTTGTTTCCAATAAGACCTTTCAGGGTTTAATGCCCAATCTTCATCATTCTTCCAACTAGGATCTGATTCAAAACTTTTATCTTTTTCATCAAAAGGTGCGTCCTTGTCTGACCACTCCAAAGATTCATCTAGTTCTTCTTCATCACCAATCACGGTAAGAT
>Ga0233415_10001168_pt1 | contig 11584 bp, 9 predicted proteins | sample Na_anoxic_12_MG_FD_188631 | JGI IMG/M metagenome (GOLD analysis project Ga0233415, IMG submission 188631) | Seawater microbial communities from Saanich Inlet, British Columbia, Canada - Na_anoxic_12_MG | ecosystem: Environmental > Aquatic > Marine > Inlet | place: Canada: British Columbia...
ATTCCGCTGGTCTGGCTGGTAAACTGCAGTGGGGTAAAACTGACCGAGCAGGAAAAGTTCTATGCCGATCGACGTGGTGGCGGCACTACGTTTTTCCGGCATGCTGAACTGGAGCAAGCCGGAATTCCCATACTTGCAGCGATTTACGGAACAAATCCCGCAGGCGGCGGGTACCAGGGAATCAGCCCCACCATACTTTTTGCCCATAAGAACTGCAATATTGCTGTTGGCGGTGGCGGAATACTAAGTGGAATGTCTCCCAAGGGACATTTCGACAAAGAGGGAGCCGAAGCACTGATAGCTTCTGCAAAACAGTTTAAGGTGGAACCCCCTGGTTCAGCAAAAATTCATTATGATGAAACCGGATTTTTCAGATATGTTTACGATGAAGAAACCCAGGTGCTGGACGGAGTAAAGGATTATATGAAGGACATGCCTGCCTATAATCCCAAATTTTTCCGTGTTGCAGACCCCAAGCCCCCGAGATTTCCTGCAGAAGACCTGTATCGGCTGATCCCCTTTAACCAGAAACAGATGTACGATTTTGACGAAGTGCTGGCACGCCTTGTTGACGGCAGTGAGCACATGGAATTTAGACCGGATTACGGACCGGAGATTTATACCGGATTATGCAAAGTCGATGGATACCTGGTTGGCTGCATCGGCAACCGCCAAGGATTTCTGGGAGAAAATTATCCGGAATATGCGGACTATCCCGGTATCGGTGGAAAGCTTTATCGCCAGGGTCTTATCAAAATGAACGAATTCGTAACCCTTTGCGGCAGAGACAGAGTACCAATTGTCTGGTTCCAGGATACTTCCGGTATTGACGTGGGAGACATTGCTGAAAAAGCAGAGCTTCTAGGATTAGGCCAGTCCCTTATCTATTCCATACAGCAAACCGACGTTCCCCAAATGCTGATACTGCTTAGAAAGGGAACCGCAGCAGCACATTATGTTATGGGCGGACCCACTGCAAACCGACATAATGCCTTTACTCTCGGAATAGCAACTACAGAAGTTTACGTAATGCATGGTGAAACAGCAGCAGCAGCAAGTTTTTCCCGCAGGCTGGTTAAGGAAAAAGATGCCGGCAGGGATCTGGATCCGGTAATAGATAAAATGAACAAAATGGCCCAGGAATATCACGACTACTCAAGGCCCGTATATTGCGCCCAGCAGGGCTATGCTGATGAAATCTCAAATATGGGTGATATCAGAAAATATATGGCTGCCTTTGCAGGCGCACTTTACCAGAACCCGAAATCTATCTGTCCTCTTCATCAAATGCTTTTGCCAAGAAGTATCAAAGGATAAATAAATCCACCTCTTTGGCGCTGAAAATAATGTAAAGAAGTCAAGATGGAAAATCAGAAAAAAGCACAACGCCTGGTACAGTTGGATGCCAGCGTAGCCGGACCGCTGTTCATGCTGTCAGCAGCATTATTGTTTACGCTTCTCAATCTTTTGATCAAGCTGCTTGGTCCGCAATTTACCATCTGGCACATTGGTTTTTACAGGTTCTTCGGCGGTATAGTTGTACTCCTCGCCATCTTCGGACGCCACAGCAATCTGTATAAAGGAAATAACATCCGCCTGCTGATCATCCGGGGGTGTACCGGATCTGCTGCCTTTATTTCCATTATCACGGCGATTCGTTTGCTTCCGGTATCCACGGCCCTGGTCATTTTCTATTCCTTTCCGGCCTTTGCCGCCATTTTCTCTTTTCTGATTTACGGAGAGCGCATCGGAAAGCATGAAATCATCTGCATTACCGTGGTCGTGATCGGCATCGGGGTTCTGTTTGATTTTCAGCTCACCGGGGGGCTTTTCGGGCAGACCATCGCACTCGTGGGCGGGGTGTTTGCCGGGCTGACCGTAACGTTGATTAAGACGCTCCGGGAGAAAAATGGCCCTGTCATCATCTATCTATACTTCTGTACCATGGGCGCATTTGTGACCTTCCCCAAGTTTATCATGCACCCGATTCTGCCTTCCACACCCATTGAATGGGTCATGATTCTGGGAATCATCCTTGCTTCAGTAACGGCACAGCTTCTGATGAACCAGGGCTTTTTCTACTGCAGTGGGTGGGAAGGCGGGGTTTTTATGTCCAGCGAAGTAATCTTCACCGCCATAGTGGGTATTTTCTTTCTGGGGGATCCCGCTACCTGGCGCTTCTGGACCGGAGGACTTATGATATTCGGAAGTGTAGTAGCCCTGAACCGGTTAAAGGCCAACGGGAGAAAACTGCCGAGCCTTAAAAAGAAAGCTCCTGAAATGTAAATTCAGAACTCCTGACCTGTGTACATATTTTTCAAGTGTTATGAAAGCACGGTCGAAATTTCAAATGCAACATTTTAAACATCGAACATCGAACGCTCAACATCGAACGTCGAATAAGGATATCGCTTCGCTCCTTTAGATTATAACATTGAACCACCGAAGGTGTACAGTCATTCGATGTTCGACGTTGGATGTTCGATGTTGGACGTTCATTTTTAATTTAGTTCATAGCAGTGTTTAATAGAATATGTTGCATTCAGCTTTGCGCCAGGTCAGGAGCCCTGAAATTTATTTTTAAACGAACCCTTAACTTCTTATTTTTTTGATGATGAACCAGCCTGCTGTCAGAATTAAGAGAATCACAAGCAGTAGTGCGGAAAATGCCAGCCAGGTAACATAAGTTCCCCGTTTGAGCAGTTTGTACGGGTTCAAACTAGCCTCGATTACATTTCTGCCTAATTTTTTCCGGTATTTCTCAGGAATATCTGGCAACCCATCACCATCGGTATCAGGAAAGCTTTTGATATACTCCATAACAGCCTTCCACTCCTTAAGCTCTTGAATCCCAGATTTTTGTTTGTCCGAATCCAGACGCATGGTTTTTAAATCATCAATGGGATTCCCGTTGGGATCTTTAGGTACAATATCCAGAACATTCCAGGTAAAATTTCCAATCACCTTCAAAAACGTTGAGTTGTAAATGTCGGCCCCAATACGCAACAGGTTGCGATTTGATTCCGAGTAGTCCAGAAGCTGGTAACCGTTTTCTTCATCTCCTATCCGGATTTCACTAACCCTATCGAATATCATACGATACGGGTTGTAAGTAAACTGTATCCCTGATACCTGCAGAAAATAGTCGCTACCTTTAAGCGGATAGACGCTGGTCAGGACCTCTAAGGCTTTCTTCAATTCCGACGGGTAAACATAAATGGTAATCAGCGGGTAACCCATGGTTTCAGCATCATCAAAGCCGATTCCAAGAGGTATGGCGCGAAATACATCGCACACCGCAATTTGTCCGGTTTTCCCCTTGACAATCGGATCCCGGATAACACCGTTGGAAATTATGGAAGCCACAACTTTGGTGGAAGGATCTGCAGGGTTATAATTGTTTTTGTTGATATACCACCGTATGGAATCCGCAATGAGGTTCCCCAGGTTTGATTCCTCGGTTTTTAGGAAAAGATCAAAATCCGTTTCAGCAAGAATTTTTCTGAAAGTGAGGCCTTCTTCAGCCAGAACCTGGCGGTTGATGTCAGCCTTAAACGCTTCAATTTGTCTGGAAACTTGAGTATCACCCTTAATCTTATCATCGATATCCACTAGCTTGTAATTTTTAAGGAAAACGCGACCGTCATTATATGCGATATCAATCACGCCCAATTGCTTGCCGTATGCCCATGCCTGAACAATAATGGTGTCGTTGACCAGTAACGCCTTTTTTATCTTCGTATGGGTATGACCGCTTATGATGATATCGATGCCGTTTACATCTCTGGCCAGGGTTTCATCTTCCGAACGTTTTTTGTTTTCTGATAGCCCGCTGTGAGACAGGCAAATCACCATATCGACCTTTTCAGTTCCCCGAAGAACCTTAACTATCCTTTGTGCCGAAGTGATCGGATCATCAAAGGTAACCGGAGATGCAAAGGGAGCGACTTCAGCGGCGTTTTTTCCCAATAATCCAAAAATGCCGATCCTAAGTCCTGCTTTTTCCAGAATAATATACGGCTTCACAATTCCGCGGGTAAATATTTTTTCCAGGGAATCATCTTTGCTACTTTCTTGACTGAAGACTGCATTGGAAAGAACTAACGGCGGGATCTGCCCGTAACGATGAGCGGTCCTGAGTATTCGCGCAAGCCCGTCCGGTTTCAGGTCAAATTCATGATTGCCAAGAGTGACTGCATCATATCCCATCATGCTCAAAAGCCTCAATTCAAAGGAGTGTTCTCGACTGAGCATATGAAACAACGATCCCATCATAAAATCACCGGCATCAAGAATCAGTACCGGGTTCTTGCGATTTTGTTTAACCGTCTTGATAACCGTCGCAATTCTGGCTAATCCGCCGATGGTTTCGTCATCTCCGGTAATAAAAGGGGTATAGGCAATATTTGGAGGGGCCCCTAAAAAATGAGAATGCAGGTCATTTGAATGAACAATTGTTATTGTTTTTTCAGCTGCTATGATTTGTTGAGATATCATTATCAACAAAAATGGCACAAGGAAAGCTAGTAAACGTTTCATTTTAAAACCTCTTACTTTCCTATTTTGTAATTTTTATCACAATAAATCCGATTCTGCTTCGTTTTATCAGCAGATGTATGGTTTCTCCTTTTTTAATTTTTTGCATCTTTTTCTGGTAATCATTCAGTGTTGAAACCGACTTACGATTAATTTCCTTTATAAGATCTCCCTGGCGTACTCCGGCAAGTTCTCCTTTACTGCCTGGCTTGACGCCGGTGATCATCACACCCATTTCGTTTTCGTCAAATCCTAATTGTTTTGCTATTTCCGGAGTCAGTTCCGAGGCCATAAGACCCAACCCGTTAGAGCTTTCAGTTTCTTTACTGACAAGAGATTCGTCATCTTTTCTTTTGGCTACCTTGATATAAACCGTTTTTTCCTTACCGTCTCTGATTAACAGTATGGCGATCTTTTTCCCAACAGCAATACCTGCAATTGTCCCGGAAAGTTCACGGGCAGTCGGAACCAGTTTCCCATCTATTTTAATGATAATGTCTTTGGCTTTTATACCCCCTTTGTCAGCAGGATCTCCTTTAAAAACATGAGTGACCAGAACGCCTTTTTTATCCTTCACCTTGTAGTATTCTGCAAGTTCAGGTGTCAGGTCCTGGATACCTACACCCAACCAGCCTCTTGTCACTTCACCGCTTGTTTTTAACTGTGCAATAATTCCATCAGCCAGGTTAATTGGAATAGCAAATCCTATGCCCTGGCCGCTTGCAATTATCGCCGTATTTATACCCACGACCTCGCCTTTCATGTTAATAAGCGGTCCCCCGCTGTTTCCAGGGTTGATGGAGGCATCCGTCTGAATAAAATCGTCATACGGGCCGGATCCGATGATACGCCCCTTGGCACTGACAATCCCAGCTGTAACAGTCTGTTCTAACCCGAATGGACTTCCAATTGCTACAACCCATGTGCCAACTTTTAACGCATCCGAATCACCAATTTTAAGGGGAACCAGATCTGAAGATGCAGCAATCTTAATAAGGGCCAGATCGGTTTTGGGATCACGGCCGACTATCTTTGCATCAAACTCTTTTTCATTTGTAAGTTTAACCTTGATCTGGTCTGCATTTTCTACCACATGATTGTTTGTAACAATATATCCTTTACGGTCAATGATAAAACCAGACCCTAAACTGCGCTGTTTAAATTCCCGTTGCGGATCCTGCCTCATATCTGGCCCGAAAAAATCCTTAAACGGATCATTGTCGCCAAAGGGTTTTCCAAAAAAATGGCGAAAGACACGTCCTCCCCCTTTTACAATTTTTACCGTCCGGATATTCACCACTCCTGGTTTGGCTTTTTGGGCCAGATCAGTAAAATTCATTGGAACCATGGTGCTCTGGCCAGAGGTTTTTGATATTGCCGTATTGGGTGTAAACCCCAGCAAAAACCCTGCAAAAGATAAAATCATAATATATGTAGTTAGTTTTTTTGCTATTTTCATTTTTTACCTCCGTTAACCTGATTAATTTCTACTATAAACCAAATGTGTTCATAATAAGCAATTTTATCACTTTTTACAAAATGTCAATTTATAATGTGGCTACAGCGTCTTTAGTTGTGTTTTTAACCCTGTACATGGCTTTATCTGCCAGAATAAGAAGATCTTTTATTGTCCCGGCATCCGCAGGGTGCATGGCAATTCCAAAGCTGGCTGTAACCTTGACCGGTCTGGATTCTGATTGCAGGTAGGTCGTTTCTCTGATTGCAGAGAGGATTTTTTCCGTTAGCTTTTTAGCCTCATGTTTATTGCTATCCGGAAGTATAATAACGTATTCATCCCCTCCGTATTTAACAAGAATATCCTTTTCAAAAAGACAGTCTGTAATGGTCTGTCCAAGTTCTTTCAGCATTTTTGTACCGAGCAGGTGGCCATGCAAATCCACAACCGTTTTAAAATTATCTATGTCAACAAAGACAACTGCAAATTCAGAGTCTCGACGGCCTGAATTTTCAATAAGTTCTCCGATAATTTGATGGAGATATCGTGCGTTATAAAGGCCTGTATATTCATCCGTTACATTCATATGTTGAATTTTTGCAAATAACCGCGAATTTTCAATGGCAATGGCTGCATAGTCCGTAAGAATTGCAAGAAAGGGAAGATATTTTGTTTCAAACAAAGCTATATTTTTAACATTCACAATTTCAATAACCCCAAGGATCTTTCCATGAATTTTAAGAGGAACACAGATAATTGATTCTGTTTTAAACCCGGTCAGTTCATCCACTTTCCTGCTGAATCTGGGATCATCTTCAACATCTGATAAAAACATTGGGATGCCCGTCCGGACTACGTGCCCTGAAATACCTTCACCAGGTTCCAAACGGACTCCTTTCATAAAATCACTATTAATACCGACTGCGATATCAAAGGTTAATTCCCCTGTTGTTTCATTTTTTAAAAGAAGGGACCAGTTCTGGGCCTCAATCAGCAGGCTGACCTTTACCATGATAAGCTCAAGTATCTGTTTTAAATCAAGTGTGGAAGTTAAGACTTTTCCGATTTCCACACATGCTAAAAGCGCATTGGTCTCATATAAACATTCATTTTTATCAGATTTGCCATCAATCATATTTTTCTCCTGAGCTGGCTACGCTGAAAGAGCAGGATAAAGTTAAACCGTAACTATTCAGACTGAAGCTGTTTAGGCTGAAGGCTGATGGGGTCAGAAAAGCACGATTGCTGAACTTTGGCGGAATGTGATTCTTGCATCAAACATTGCTTTAAAATGCGCTTTCTCCTAAAAGTATTCAGCCTTCAGCCTATCCACCTAAGTTACGTTAAAACTTTGACGGTAAAGAAGTAATGAATTGAAACATTTGTGTCAATAAGGAAAATATATAGATAGCCGTTCACGGCTTGATACTTGTCGGAGCGTAGCGTAGATCCCGTCTTTAACGAAAGGAAAGCGGGGAAATTGGAGAGTAGAATTTCGAGAGGCCAAATTCCCAATTTCTGATTTCAACGTTCCGTGAACGCTTACAATATTAGCTTGACATACAGGAAAATATAAATATATTGTCTGTATAAAAAAGAAAGAGAGCCCTTGGGAGGAAACAATATGCCGGTTTATGAATTTGAGTGTCCGAATGGAACAATAACAGAAAAGCTGGTTCGAATGAATACAAAAGAGATTATGTGTCCAAAGTGCCGTAACAAAGCAAAAAAAATTATTTCTGCGTGTACCTTTGAGTTGAAAGGTGGCGGATGGTATGCAGACGGATATTCATCAAAAAAACACTCAAAAACAAAATAAAAAATCAGTTTTTAAAAATATAACAAACAATTTATGGGGTCATCATCTGATGACCCCATTTTATTTTCGCCATTCATCCCTGCTTGACACACAAATCTCATTTGTCTATACTCATTTTAAATCTAAATTCTTACACTTTGACAGGCTCGTAAAAAGTATCACCAATGGCATCGGTCCAAGTTCCATATACCCCCGCTAAAAAATCAGCGGGGTAAAAAAGCGCTGCAACGCAGTAGATGGGACTTTCTACGACGCCATCACAGGTTAATCCTATGGACATTTCATCATTAAAAGCAATTTCTCCTGTTGATGGCCGTTATCAAAAGGTTGCCGGTAAATTAAGCGACTACTTTTCTGAAAACGCTTTGATAAAGTATCGTATATTCGTTGAAATAGAATATTTTATTGCCCTGTACGACATACCACTTCCCCAACTGAGGAGTTTTGATAAAGATTTAGCTGGATCTCTGCGGGCTGTTTATAAAAATTTTTCCGAAAATGATGGTATAAAAGTTAAAAATATCGAAAAGATAACTAATCATGACGTTAAAGCCGTAGAATATTTTCTTAAGGAAAAATTTGATGAACTGGGGCTTGGTCAATATAAAGAGTTTATTCATTTTGGGTTAACATCACAGGATATTAATAATACAGCCATTCCATATTCTTTGAAAAAGGCATATTTTGATGTTTTAAAACCAGTCCTTGATGAAGCAATAGATGCGCTTGGTAAAAAAGCTGTTGCCTGGAAAAACATTCCCATGCTTGCCCGAACCCATGGACAGCCGGCATCTCCCACAAGTCTGGGTAAAGAAGTTTATGTTTTTGTTGACCGCTTATTAAATCAAACTGCTCTTTTAAAACAGATTCCTTTTTCAGCTAAATTCGGTGGTGCGACAGGTAATTTCAACGCTCATCAGGTTGCTTATCCCGATATTGACTGGATTTCTTTCGGAGATCGTTTTATTAAGAATGTTCTTGGACTTGAACGCTTAAAAGTTACAACTCAGATTGAGCACTATGATAATCTGGCTGCATTTTTTGATAACCTTAAACGGATCAATACCATATTTATCGATTTAAACCGGGATATCTGGTCTTATATTTCCATAAATTATTTCAAACAAAAGCTTAAAGAAGGGGAAGTGGGCTCTTCTGTTATGCCGCATAAGGTAAATCCTATTGACTTTGAAAATTCAGAAGGCAACCTTGGGATTGCTAATGCCCTGTTTGAGCATCTTTCAGCAAAACTGCCTGTTTCAAGGCTGCAAAGGGACCTGACTGATTCTACTGTTACAAGAAATATCGGTGTTCCTGTTGCTCATACACTTATTGCTCTGAATTCATTTTTAAAAGGTTTTAGCAAATTAATACTCAACGAAGAAATAATCCGCACTGATCTGCAGAACAACTGGGCGGTTGTTGCTGAAGCGATTCAAACCGTTTTGCGTCGAGAAGGCTATCCCAAACCCTACGAAGCATTGAAAGAGCTGACCCGTACTAATATGCACATTGATCAAAAAAAAATAACCGAATTTATTAAAACCCTTGATGTTGATGAAAACATTAAAGAAGAATTAAATAAAATTACTCCGGAAAATTACACAGGGATTTATAGTTTTTAAATCTGATGGCGTCGTAAAAAGACTCATCTACGGCGTTGTAGCGGTTTTGAGAGGAGAAAATTAAGAAATGAAAGAAATAACTGCCCTGATCGAAGCAAGGCCGTTTTGTATTTTTGACAGCGGCCCGATGGAAAAACTGAAAAAAGAAGGGGTAAATATCATTGATATGCGAGGCTCCGGTATCGATGATGCGAAATTCATTGAAGCTTTGAAAGGTGTGGACGCTGTGCTGTGCGGCAACGATCTTCTGGTTAATGATGCAATGCTGGATATGGCGCCTCGTCTGAAAGCAGTCGCCAAGATGGGTGTAGGATTGGATACTGTGGATATTAAAGCAGCTTCCAGCCATAATGCAATTGTTTTTAATACACCGGGAGCAAATAACCAGGCTGTGGCCGACCACACTTTTGGCCTTATTTTAAGCCTGGCCAGAAAAATTGTTTTTTGCGATCAGAGCCTTCGGGATAAACGCTGGGAACATACTAAAATCATGGGTATTGAAATCTGGCAAAAAACCATAGGGTTAATCGGACTGGGTGCCATCGGCCGGTGCGTAGCACTGAGGGCAAAAGGTTTCCAGATGAAGGTTGTGGCATATGACCCTTTCTGGCCCGAAGAATTTGCCGACGAACATGGTGTCGAAAAAATGGAGATTGATAATTTACTTAAAGTCTCCGACATTGTCAGCCTGCATCTGCCTCTGACTGAGGAAAATAGAGGAATGATTAATGAAAAAACTTTGCAAAGCATGAAACCCACGGCACTGCTCATCAATGCAGCCAGGGGTGAAATAGTAAAAGAAAAAGATCTTTATAATGCCTTAAAAGATAATGTTATCGCAGGTGCAGGACTTGATGTTTTTGAAAATGAGCCTCCGACAAATTCGCCGCTTCTTACCCTTGATAATGTGGTTATGACACCTCATATTGCCGCATTCACCCAGGACGCAATGAACAATATGTGCACAGGTATTGCTGATCAGCTTATTGAATACGCTAAAGGAAATAAACCTGCCCATATTGTCAATCCTGAAGTTTTTGACCGTGTGAAAACATGATCGCAGTACTGCTTTGATGAACTCGTAAAAAGTCTTTGAATAAGCGCCGGAGGGCTACCTAAAGAGCTTGTTGAAATCAAAGGTTGTAATGAAAAAATATTTTCCGGCTTTCTGGATTATTGCAATATTCGTATCATGCTCAACCATTCCGCCACCTAAGGTAGAAAATGGAACCTATATAAACCCGGAATTTGGATTTTCAGTTAAAATACCTGGGGGCTGGGTGAATTCTACGCCAATCCCGCCGTGGGTTCTTCAAGAAATACCTCCTTCGGAAAAAATTAATTTAAAATTTTTGTTCACAAATACGGAACCTCAACTGGGAATAATGAGCAAGGGACGCATCCTTGCCTCATGCAGCAAGCTTGAAATTTCCTGGGAAAAGTTGCTTTTGTCATGGGATAAAGTAAATACCATCTTAACAAAAAAGCTTGAAATAAAAAAAAGGGGCGAAAATAAAAAATCCAGCATAAAAAATTATTCTTACCGGACTTACAACCGCTCAAAAGACGTCTGTCTTATGCCTGCCTTTTATGAGGAGATAGACGCATATCATCTTAAACTGTTAAGAAAGAGTTTTTATTACAAATGCAGTAATCAGATGGTATGTAAAATAATTTTTTATGCCATATCAACGCCTGGAATGTTCAAAATAAATTCACAGGCTTACCGGAAAATGATTCAGACGTTCACAATAATCGACAAGAAGTATTAGGGTATGGAAATAAATAACTCATCGTTTTTGCATCCCAGATTCCAATGAATTATTGATTTCCAGACTCTTAACGGAGGAATATCTGTGCATAAAAAGCAATTATTTATTGTTTTGTGTTTAATTAGTTTATCAATCTTAGGCTCAGGCTGTGTCTCAAAAATGAAATATATAGAACTTGAAGCCAGGTTGCATAGTACAGAAAAAAAAGCTGCACATGATATAAAAGAGCTCGCAGACACTCAAAGCTGGTATGAATATCAGAAAACAATAAAAGAGCTCGCAGACACTCAAAGCTGGTATGAATATCAGAAAACAATAAACATGCAACTTGCCGAGAGAATAGAAAAGCTTGAACTGGAAATGAAAAAAAAACAAT
>Ga0233415_10001169_pt1 | contig 11581 bp, 6 predicted proteins | sample Na_anoxic_12_MG_FD_188631 | JGI IMG/M metagenome (GOLD analysis project Ga0233415, IMG submission 188631) | Seawater microbial communities from Saanich Inlet, British Columbia, Canada - Na_anoxic_12_MG | ecosystem: Environmental > Aquatic > Marine > Inlet | place: Canada: British Columbia...
GCTGACCCAACTGAGGCGTCAGAAGAGCGTGGAATTGCATGGCGTATTGGAAATACAATTCATGCCTTGGCAGAATCAACTGTGCCGACAATATCCGTAATTATTAATCGTGCTTGTAGTGGTGGTGCCATTGCACTAACCGGATGCGATTTGACATTGGCAATGGAATATTCCACATATCTAGTTATTACACCCGAAGCATGTGCGTCAATATTATTCCATACACGCAGTAGGGCAAATGAAGCAGCATCAGCTTCAAAAATTACTTCGAAAGAAGGTTTTGAGCTTGGCATTGTCGATATTTTAGTACCAGAGTCAGAAGGACCGGCTCATAGATTTAAAGAACAAGCGATTGCTTCATTACATTCACATCTCGATAAAGCTGTTCTGGATTTGAAGTCTATACCAAAAGGTAAATTAATTTCAGGCAGGGTAGAAAGATGGTCAAAGATAGGACAGTGGTCGGAAACAACAATTGAAGAAGTAAATGCAATTCAACAAAAAGTATCACGTTTACCTGTACCAAATAGTGATGGCTATTTGAAACGACACAAAGGGTGTTATACATCAAAGGGTGTTCATAAATATGATCCGATTCGATTTGAAAAATTGAAAAATGATGGTTTTGTTTGTGCTGTGTGTGGTCATCGTTATACGAGGCCATCAATATGGGATTGTATGGATAATTTATTTGATGAAGGTTTATTTACTGAGCATGCAGATACTAAATTAATTATAGATAAGGATATATTGGGATTCCCCGAATACAAAGATAAATTAAAAAGTGTTCAAAAAAGAACCGGTTTAATGACTTCAATGATCACAGGTGATGCCAAGATAATGGGTAGGGATATAGTTTTTTGTGGAGCTGATTTTGGATTCTTTGGTGGATCATTTTGTATGAGTACGGGTGAAAAAATATGGAGAGCCACTGAGATTGCTATCAAGAATAAAAAACCAATGGTTTTGCAAGCTTCCGGTGGGGGGGCACGCATGCATGAAGGTTGTTCATCTATGGTAAGTATTCCCAAAGCTCATGTTGCTTTAACACGTGCTGAGCAAGCCGGTTTGCCGGTAATCACAATTATTACAGACCCTACTTTAGGTGGCGTGGCAATCGGTTATGGTTCGCGTGGTATAAGATTGTTTCAGAAACACGCAGGAAATATCGGTTTTTCAGGTAGGAGAGTAATTGAACAGTATACAGGCAAAAAAACGTCTAAAGATTTTCAAACAACACCTTGGTTAAAAAAACACGGACACGTCGAGAATATTGTTACTCAGAAAAATGTCCGGGAAGAAATAATTAATATATTACAGAAAAATTGAAATTAGTTTTTAAGATGTTCTAATTCAATACCAAGTTCTTCAGCATGTTTTGTAATGCGCTCATCGCGATAAAATTCACCATAATAAATTTTAATTATACCTGCATTAACAATTAGTTTGAAACAATTATAACAAGGAGAAGCTGTAATAAAAATTTCTGCTCCTTCTACTCGAATGCCGTGTCGTGCAGCGTGAACTATTGCATTTGCTTCAGCATGTACTGTGCGTACACAATGTCCGTTTTCCATTTCATGCCCAACTTCATCACAATGGGGTAAGCCGCGTAAACTTCCGTTATAACCAGTAGATAAAATTGTTTTACCGCGCACGATAACTGCGCCGACCATTTTCCTATCGCAAGTTGCGCGAGTAGCAACTTCTCTTGCAATGTTCATAAAATAATTTTCCCAAGAGACACGATATTTTTTCATATTAATTCCGAATATTTAGTTTAGTAAAATTAGATATAATTCTGATGATAAAATAATTAATATAAAAACCCCTTGAATGATAAATCTCAGACAAGGGGTTTTTTAAAACGTGATTAGATTATCTATAAATCGCCAGGGTTAATAGTCCACTAGATGTTATGCCGAATCCCAATGTACTTCCACCCGTTGTTTCTGTTTGTGTTGTACCATTATCAATTACTTGCGTTAGTGCTGCCGTATAGTCAACTCCGAAATGGTATTCACCGGCTAAACTTAGATTATCAGTGATATAATATTCCATTCCCAATAAAAAGAAACCACCAAAATTTATTCCAGCATTGCCACCTAATTGATTTTTCAATGTTGGTTGGACAATTGTTCCACCTGTTGCAGCAGTAGCCCAATCTGCTAATTCTGTTGTTGTTCTAAAGAATCCTCCACCAATTCCAAAATACGGATCAATTCTACCACCACCTTTATGTATTTCAAAGGCTATTTCTGTACCAATACCAAATGTTTTATCATAACCATCTTCACCAATCGTATTTGGGGCTTCTGGATATGGAAATTTTGTATTATTATAATTAAGCATTAATGCCAATCTTAAAGCCATGCTATTGCTCAAGAACATCTTATATCCATATCCACCTTGGTATTCCAATACTCCTAAAAACCCAAGTCCGCTAAATCCAAAAAGCATTGCTTTTTCGCCTTTTACTGGAGGATTAAATTCTTGACCAAAAGAAAAAGTTCCAAGTAGTAGTATTACTAAGACTAGTACTATTATTTTTTTCATTTTCACTCTCCTTTATTATGTTATCTATTAATTAAAACTCAAGATCCATAGCAATCGCTGCTTTCGTCTTATTATAATATTTTTCTAGATCAGTCTCAAGACAATCTAAGACAATATCAATATCAGCATGGTTTTCAGATTCACGATAAATGTTAACAATATCTTTCAGATCACTATAAGTTGATCTAGTAATCAAAATTTGATTATCAATAGTTCTATGTTGTAGTTCTTTTGAAACATCAATGCCTGTTTCCATTAACGATACATGCTCCATTGGATATTTCATAGCAAGATTGTTTTTAATGCCATATTTACTTAATAAGTAATAGCTAGCTATATATACTTGTCCTTATTCTGATTTAGCTAAGTATTCATCTCTAAAATTGTATGCAGATTTCATTTCTCTATTTTGAAAAGCTTATACGAATAATTCGCCAAAACAAATTCCTACCATATCCGTGTTATCATTACCATCCCCATCGTCAAAAAACTCCTCAAAATTTTGCCACCAAACTCCTGAATGGTCATCTGAATTAGTCTCAAAAGTATTAACAGTGTTACCGATTTTATTAAGATTGCTTTAACTTGAACTTTCTGTAATTGTATTGTCTGTAGAGCAAGAAAAAGTTAGAAGAGACAGAATTATAATGGAATAAAAAAGTTTAGATAGAACTGTTGTCCGAAGATAAGGCATATTTGAAACCTCCCTTTTATAAAAATAGTTCAATGAAAAGTAGGAACTAAATACCATTATTTCAACAGTTTTATAATCCCATGAAATTTACTACCTATATAATTATCCCTTTGTAAATTCATTAGACATTTTCTTCTGTCTTTAAGTGAGGAGTATATGAAAAAGCCAAACGTTTCTCATCAATTTAGCTGCTTAGCAATCGCTGGCATTCTGATTGTATTAATATTTCTTAGTTCCACAATTTCATTTGCGCAAGAACAAGAAGATATTAAATACGATTTTTCCAACTTTGAACCTATGAGTCCGGAAAAATTTATCGAGAGAAACTTTTCTTACTTAAAAGAATATTATGCCAAGGATCCTAGTTCAATATCTAAGGGGATATTTGTGACAGTCCAACAACCTCCTGAAGGTAGCAGTAGACGTTATAAGACAAGAGCTGTTGTTACTCAATTGTACACTGAATTAGTTGAAAATGCAATATATGAATGGGCACAAATATCAGGATATGATATCGCTTATACCGTTTATGGTGGTGCAGAAGGTTTTACCATAGTACAGGAATGGAATGGTAAATATACTCCTAGCATTAGACACCAACGCCACGTTTCGCACAGAAGTGTTGATAAAACCATAGAAGAAGTTTTTAGAGAAGAAAATAATTATACTGGCGAAGTCTCACTAAAAGGTGACCGAAGGTGGTTATCGAGCATTAAAGGAATTCCTGCGTCTTTTTCTATAGGTCGAAGCATTACGGATTCGAGAGATAGCGAAATGAGAAAACAGAAAATATTTCGACCGGATCGAGATGCCCCTAAAAGTGAATGGCTCGATTATTTTACGAGTAATTCAAACAACTATTACGGATCTATAGGTTTGATGGATTCAAAGTATGGATCATGGGTTGGGTCCATTTCAAATTATAGCGAAAAAGATCCTGTTGATGGGAGTCTTGATCCTGTTGAAGTAATGCTTGCATCCGTACTCGGATTTTGTGAAGTAAAGATAGCCGAAGCACAAACACTTTTTATAAAAAAAATGGGACTTGATGTAGAAGTAGAAGATGAAAATGTTGATAATGATAAAGGTGAAGAATTTGTTGAAAAAGAAAATCAAGAAATTGACCAAAAACCGGTAGCTTCTTTCTCCTTGTCAAAGCGATGGATTATCAATCAACATTGGGGCAGTACTGGATGGAAGGGAAAAATTAATCTACATCAAACTCATTCTGGTCGGTTTACCGGAACTGCCACATGGGATCGATTTGAAAATGGGAAAGAGCGGCACGAAAGTGGGACAATAGATGGCCAGATACTGGGACATAATATTGAATTCACCATAAGTTATCCTAGCGGGGTTAAAGGAGTATATACAGGAACATTAGCTCAAGATGGAACCAAAATTAATGGAACTGCCACAGACCCTGACACCGGATACTCTAACACTTGGGATGCTTCACTTCAAACAAAAGAAGATACTAAAGGTGACGAAATTCTAACGGAAATAGTTTGTGCTTCGGCCAAGCCTAGTATAACTAGTGGCAGCGAGTTCAAGCGTGCCAAATTCAACATCGGAGGTTCAGAACCTCAGGAAATCAAGATTACCTCATCAGCAGAGAACTTTGCTATTGTAAAGGAGTATGGTGGGTTGGTGTATCAGATGATTGACGGTAAGAGCTGGGGCAGTACCATACTTGAACCTGGTACGTATATCCTTTCCTGTAACGGTGGAGGAGCTATGGGTTTGATGTCAGCAACGGCTTGCATCAAAATCCCATCGGCAGGTAAGATTCTACCTCCTGATGTCCCACCGGTTGTACCGAGACCTGACAGAGACGAGGATACTACACTGGAAGATTCTAAACCGCCATTACCTAAGGGACCAATTGAGAAGATTTTTGTTCGTTCCGCCGACGGCAATAACAGCGACCACTTGATTATGCTCATTGGAGAGGAGAAAGGCATTGCAGTCTGGGGTGTAGATGCTGGGGGTAATGAGCAAAATGTTTCTGTTGATGACTGGAAAGTATACGATGAGGATATTGGATGGATAACGAAGGGTTTACACAATCCTGCATCAAAAGATGCTCCGATGAAAATAAAATTCAAGGCTGGAAATAAAAAGGGTTATACAAGAATTAAAGCAACAGTAATAAATGAAGAAAACCGAAGGATCAGCGGAGTTCTTTCTATAGAGGTTACTAAAGATCCGCCCATTACTGTTACAGGATGTGTTAAACTCTACGATGAGAATGGTAACCCCCTCAATGCGGGCGGAGTAAAAGTTAATTTAGATGCAACATGGCACGAAAATCGTCAAGCTCATGATCAAGTAGTTAATTGGATGGAAATCCCTAGACAAGATAAGGAAATAAAAACCGATCGCAATGGTAACTTCAAGTTTGTAGTAGCGATGAATGGCGAGTTCGTATCTATAAATTGCGGTTTAAGATACGTTCTTTCTGCCCCTCCCGGTTATAAATGGGATAGTACACCTTCAGATAAGGGGGATTTTGACGATGCAGAATGGAAGGGCTCAGTCAAACCCGGAGATACTATACCTATGGTACAGTCAAGTTACGGATGTTTGAGTAATTTTCTGAAAAAAATGCCCATTACTTACTACATTGGTGGTAAGGTTATTCACAGAGGAAAACCAGTGGAGGGTGCAAAAATTAAGCTGGTTAGCAATGGCAAGACTTTTGAGGATGACAAGAGTCGTTACAACGGTCAGTACTGGCTAGATGTGGGAAACCTGCCAAAGGGAACATATATACTAACTGCAGATTACAAACCGATAGATGAAAGCAAAGAGGCGTCGCCGGAGAATACTATAACTCTTAGTAATTGGCTTACTATGAGGAATAAAATAATGGTTGACCTGCCTTTACCAACCCAAGAAGAAACTATCCCTATAAATTTGATCTCATGGAAAGATAAGATCGGCTATACCGGGCCTTAGGAATAGGAAGATAAGCTATGATAAAAAATTACTGTAAATATTATAAAGAAGTTAGGACAGCACTTAGAATCATTATATTTATGTTGATAATATTCAGCGGTGCCAGTACTGTATTTGCACAAAATCCAGTCCAAATAAAATATGATGAGGCCATGGTGAGTTACGAGTGGGAGGAGTATGATGAGGCTATGGTAGTTTTTGATGAGCTCATTGCCCAGCACCCCACAAGCGACTTAGTTGATGATATCCAGTATATGTTGGGGCAGTGCTATGTCCGAACGGAGCGTTACGATGATGCCATCTTTGCCTTTTACACAACTGCCTATACTTATTCCTGGAGCAACCGAGCAGATGATGCTCTTATGGCTCTTGCCAGTGTTCTCTATCGCGAAGGCTATCTACCACAAGCTCTGGATTCCTATGAACAGCTTGTTAAAAAGTATCCACAATCAAAACATGCGGCTTACGCACAAACTTGTATTGGTTGGCTCTATGGAGGTATGAATAATTCGCAGAGAGCGAAAGCAGAATTAGAAAAAGTAGCTGTTAATTATCCTAACAGTTCATACGTTAATACTGCTCAGGAAAGCATTACCTTTATAACAGATAGTTCAAGTGTAGTTGAACGTCCAACTAATAGTCTAGATGAAAATCTTCCAAGTATAACTAGTAACTTAAACAAACTTCCAATATTAAATTTTGAAATTAGTACTGTTTCAGGAGGATCATTTGAAGCACCGGTTTGGGTAAAATTTTATCCGAGTGGAACATACGATCCGGATGGATATATTGTATTATTCGAAATGGATATGGATGGTGATGGAAACTATGAAGTGCAGGAAAAAACTTTATCAGGTGGTAGTTATGAGTTTACAATACCCGGTAAATATACAACTACTGTAAGAGTTACTGATAATAAAGGAGGTATTACTATTAAATCGGAATCATTTACAATTAATGATCCCAATATAGAATATACTGAACAACCAAAAGTATATAAACCTGTAGAAAAACGTAAACCGGAGAATGTTGAATTAGATAAAAAACTAGATTCAATTATAGAAGAATATAAGGTTCAAGAAGAAAAACCGACAAAAGTAATAACCGAACCTGAAATAGTATATAAAGAGCTCGATTATAAAGAAGATGGCCTTGTTGCATATTATCCATTTAACGGGGACACGAAAGACCATTCAGGGAATGGGAATCATGGTACAAACAGTGGGGCTACTTTTGTATCAGGGGTGAGTGGAAAAGCATTGGAATTTGATGGAAATGATTGTGTTAAAGTCTTAAGTAATGTTTACTCAGATGATATGAGTTTAGGATTATGGATAAAGCCAAGTGTAATTAATAATGGTTGGCGTGGTTTTGCGGGGAGTCAAGGAGCATGTGGTCCAAATTGCAGACCATTTGACTTATGGATGATGCCAAATAATAATGGATTGCATTGGTGGATTTCAAATTCGAATAATTCGCAAGTTCATGTTGGAGCTATAGATAATTTTTTTACAGAAGCAGATCTATGGTATCACGTTGTTTTCGTCAAGGATGGGAAAAAGCTTACCATGTACAAAAATGGAAATGCAATTGACCTCCCATCTTCGCCGTTTACAGATATTTATAAACCAAACATATTTATTATTGGTGCAATAGATAATTACTTTAAGGGTATCATTGACGAAGTGAAAATATATGACTACGCCTTGAATGCCGATGAAATTAAAGTATCTTCAGGAAATCAGACGACTACATCAAGCGGAGATTGGGGAGTGATGGTAGATTTGAATGTTTCTGATAAAGAAAACTTAATAGTGAATGGCAGTTTCGAAGAAGGTTCTCCTGTTGGATCTTTTAAATGGTTTTCAAAAGGAGATGGAATTCCAGGTTGGAGTATTACAAGAGCAACAGTTGATTTGGTCGGAAATTATTTTAGAAGTGCAGATGGTAAGAATAGCCTTGATCTTAACGGAACAAGCTATGGAGAAATACAACAGAAATTTTCTACAAAAAAAGGAAAACAATATAAACTTTCATTTTATCTGGCTGGGAATCCCGGAGGCGGGCCAACGATTAAAAAATTATTAGTGTCTGTTGGTAATAAATCTGAAGAATATCAATTTGATATTACTGGTAAAAATGTAAAGGAAATGGGTTGGGAGTATCATGAATTGATATTTACCTCTAAGGGCAAATCCACAATTTTGACTTTTGAATCTAATCATAAATCAGGACCGTCAGATGCAGGGCCTGTTATTGATAATATAAAAGTAATTGAGATCGAAAAGTCTACTGAAAAACCAAATCAGACCAAACAAAATATTTATATTGAGCCAACCAATGTACCTTTAACATCTGCTAGAATGTATAAACCTGATTCATTGGTAAAACGGGGACGTTGGGCAACAGCTGTAGATATTAGCAAAGATAAAACTTTTAACGGTAAGACGACCAAAAAAATGGAACCGGGGATTGATTGGACAAACGGTATGTTTGTTCATCCCGGGTCATCGGGACCAACGGAAATGATATATTATCATGATGGTTCTGACGTTATACTTAGTGGATATGTTTCAGTTACGGATTGTATCGATTATTGTGGAAACATAGGAGATTGTGGTTTTATTATTAAAGGAGATGGTATAGAATTGTGGAATAGCGGTACTATAAGACATCATGATGCTCCGAGGGCGTTTAAAGTATCTCTCAAAGGTGTGAAAACTTTGTTTCTCATAACGAATAATGGTGGTGATGATATAAGTGAAGACTGGGCAATGTGGATGGATTTAGAAGTAAAAGAACAAGCCGATAAAGACCGTCAGAAATTAGTAAAAGACTATATAACAATAATAGACCTTGAGGATAATAACAACGTATTACATCCTGTAGCTGACGCATATGTATATGCATATGAATATCGTAATTGGGATAAAGCAAATTTTGGTTTATCTGAATTATTAACAGTTGGGTTGCATGCAACCGGTGGAGAACAGCGAACGTATCTAAAATTTGATATACCAAATATTAATCCTGAAACATTAGAAAAAGCGGTATTAAAATTGTATCATCATAGTACAATAGGTAAAAATATTCATTCTATTGGTGTTCATAATGTATTAGAGAATTGGGAAGAGGGAATTGGCACTTTTCATCTGGGACAATCTGAAGATATTGATACCACTGGAGCTGTTACTTGGGAAGTTCAACCTGCTTTTAACGATAGTTCAATTGTGCAATTCAAACCGAAAAAGAAGAAGAAAAAGAGCAAATTTATAGAAATTGATATTACACCGCTTGTGAAAGATTGGATTTCGGGAACACCCAATAATGGGATACTGTTGAAGCCTGAAGGTTATTTGTCAGGTCGATTACCTACATCAATATATAAATTTTATTCCAAAGAATACAAAGACCAAAGTAAGCATCCTCTTTTGATACTAGAAGTTCAAGATTCCGGTATCAAATTTAACCCGAAGTACACATCTAATCAGACAAGAGGAAGAATGTATCAGAATATTACTTTAGATTTTGAACTCGGAAATACAAATGGTTGGACAAAAACAGGAACAGCTTTTAACCACCAACCGACTTATGGTGATAACACTGGTAAACGTCGCGGTCAGCCTTCTAAGCATATTGGAAATTATTGGATTGGTACTTATGAAAAATATCAAGGGCAAACATCTGAAACTCCGGGCAGTATTCAGGGGGATGGTCCGAAAGGAACCTTGACCTCAAATGCTTTTACTATTCCCTCAGGCTCATTGAGCTTCTTGATTGGAGGAGGTAGTGGTTCCCAAACTAGAGTAGAACTTCTTGTTGCGGGGGACAGCGTATTGCAAGCATCGGGTCGAAATGCGGAAACAATGCATCGTGTTGAATGGAATCTCAATCCCTGGGCGGGTCAACAGGGTCAGATAAAAATTGTTGATAATGCTTCAGGTGCTTGGGGACATATTAATGCTGACGATTTCATAATTAATGATTCTAATTTCCCTTAAAATGTGCCCTGATTATCATTGTATTTTAAGGACAGTAGAATATTTATGAGTACAATTTGAAGAAATACAATTAAAATAAAATTTAAAGGTTTTTAAAAAATTTAGCAGTATTTCTTAGACTAGCACACAATTTATCAATTTCTTCTTTGGTATTATACAGATAAAAACTAGCTCGGATCGTCGAGCTAACACTAAGTTTATCCATTATTGGTTGTGCACAATGGTGGCCAGCGCGAACTGCTATTCCATCCTGATCTAAAAATTGAGCTAAATCGTGCGGGTGAACACCTTCCAAATTAAAACTAATTACTGAACTGCTTTCGCCAATTTGATGTCCATATATTGTTAAGCCATCAATTGCCCGTAATTTTTCCAAAGCGGTTTTTACCAAATGCTCCACATAATCTTGGATGTTTGTTAAACCAATTTCATTTATGTAATCAATTGCCGCGCCAAGCCCGATTGCTTGAGCAATGTTTGGAGTGCCCGCTTCAAATTTATATGGAATATCATTCCAAGTAGATTCAATCATTGTTACAGAATTGATCATATCACCTCCGCCCATGAATGGTGTCATTGAATTTAACAATTCAGTTTTTCCATATAAAATACCGATACCGGTGGGTCCCAACATCTTATGTCCAGAAAATGCTAGAAAATCACAATCCAACTCTTGTACATCAACATGACTGTGAGGAACACTTTGTGCTGCATCAATCAAAGTTATAGCCCCAACTTGTTTAGCGCGATTAATAATTTTTTTAATGGGATTTATAGTACCAAATACATTCGATTGATGAATAACACTAACTAATTTTGTTTTGTTAGTAATTAATTCATCAAAGTTACTTAAGTCGAGCGTCCCGTCGATATTAACTGGAATATATTTTAAAATAATGCCACTTTCTTTAGCTACTAATTGCCATGGAACTATATTACTATGGTGTTCCATTTCGGTAATTAGTAGCTCGTCACCTTTTTGTAGGTTCTTCCTTACCCAACTATAAGCTAATAAATTAATTGATTCAGTTGTTCCGCCAGTAAAAACGATAGAACGCCAATCTGAAGCGTTTATTAAATTTGCGACCTTTTGTCTGGCAGAGTGATACATCTCAGTAGCTTTAATGCTTAATTCATAAATGCCACGATGAACATTAGCATTGTAGTTGGAATAGAAATCCGATACTGAATCAATAACCTGTTTAGGTTTTTGGGTAGTCGCAGCACTATCCAAATAAACTAACAATTTATCACTGAAAATGGGAAAATCAGAACGAATTTTATTTATGTCAAAATTGCTCATAATATTCCGAGTTGTAATAGAGCGGTTTCAGACATCATATCACGATTCCAAAGTGGTTCCCATACA
>Ga0233415_10001171_pt1 | contig 11559 bp, 14 predicted proteins | sample Na_anoxic_12_MG_FD_188631 | JGI IMG/M metagenome (GOLD analysis project Ga0233415, IMG submission 188631) | Seawater microbial communities from Saanich Inlet, British Columbia, Canada - Na_anoxic_12_MG | ecosystem: Environmental > Aquatic > Marine > Inlet | place: Canada: British Columbia...
ACTGAAACTTTCTTAGCTTCTTTATCAGTAGCTTCTACACCAGCAATCGTTGATGGTGACGGTAGTGAAATTATCGCAGCAGGTGGTACAGTTCCTTTTAGATTGGTGGCACAAAAATACGGAAGAGGTATCGTTGATTACGGTGATATCTGTACTCCTGATGGATGTTTACTAATCGAATTGGATCTTACACACCCAGCTTGTATCGATTGTTCTTCTGCAAACTTTGACGGATATGTTGGAGCTGCAACAGGAACTTCATTTACAGGATTAACTGTGGCTTGGTCACGATACGAATCATTAGAATTCGCAACTGAAATGGGTGAGGTATCATTCGAACTTGATGAGGTTGTGGTTTCTGTAACGGAAAGAAAACTAAGAGCTACTTGGTCGCCAGAATTGGCACAAGACGTTAGTGCATTCCATAACATTGATGCAGAAGCAGAACTTACGGCATTATTGTCTGAGCAAGTTGCGGCGGAAATCGATAGAGAGATCCTAAGAGACTTGAGAGTTGGTTCAGCTTGGCAATTGAGATGGGATTACAACGGATGGAAGAGAGCAAATAACGGTGGTGGTTTCAACGCATACACTCAAAAAGAGTGGAATCAGACGTTGATTACTAAAGTAAACCAAATTTCAGCTCAGATTCATAAATCAACACTTAGAGGTGGTGCTAACTTCATCGTAGTTTCGTCTGAAGTTTCAGCTATCTTTGATGATTTGGAGTACTTCCACGTATCAAACGCTAATCCAGAGCAGGATTCGTACAATATGGGGATTGAGAAAATCGGTTCATTAGGAGGAAGATATACTGTATATCGTGATCCATATGCACCAGCTAACTCAATTATCATTGGACATAAAGGTAAGTCATTGTTGGACACTGGGTACATTTACGCACCTTACGTACCATTACAATTGACTCCTACGTTACAAAATCCATTCAACTTCGCACCAACGAAGGGGATTATGACAAGATACGCTAAGAAAATGGTTAATAACCGTTTCTATGGTGTTGTAACTGTCGATGGAGTTCAAACGTTTGACATTAACGAGTTGAGATAATCAATTTTATATATGTTACAAAAAGGGTAGATTTTTTCTACCCTTTTTTTGTTTTATAACATATTTATTATTATATTAGTATTTCATATGAGAATTAAAAAGAAACACGTACTATTAGAATCATTATTAATCGATGTTACTACTGAATTCACACCTGTAGAAAAAAAGATTTTTAAAATGTTAAATAAACATTATGGAAATCCGATAAAAGGTGAGGAAGGTAAAAAAGAATTTACTCAATGGGAGGTAGGTGCTTGGTTGATAGAAAGTTTAGATTTATCATTTCAAGAAGCATATAGTTTATCTAAAACATATTTTTGGAGTTATGATAAATTGTTTAGTGAAGCGCCCACATTGAGAAAAAAAGTAAGTTTACCTTATTTGTTTTTTGAACACTTTAGAGATTTACAAGATAAAGTTAAGGACTCATATAATGAAGACCTTATTGGTAACGTTGTTATAGATTTTGATAGGGATTCTGGTTTTGAAAGTAATAGAGATGTTCTTTTTTGGTCAGGATTTAAAGGTTTTACTTTATATATACCTATGAAAAGTGAAACAATACGATCCACAGATGGTATGAGTGATGTATACATATATAGTAGACAAACTGACCCTAGACTAATTATGGTTAGAGGAAAATTTTATCCTATCACAAAAGATAAACATAAAAAAGATGGATATATTAGCGATAAAGATTGGGATGAAGAAATAGATCTAGAAGAGTTTTTAGTTGATGTATCGGTAGAGGTTGGTAGAAATGATACATCATATAGTAAAAAAGTTGAAAACTTTATGGAATTTCTAGTCCCTTACCCAAAACCACTAAATTATAGTAATTTTAAAAAGACTATTGAAGGTGTTGTTGGTGATGTAATAAAAAAATTAGGTATGACTACTTTTAATTTACATCCTGAAGTTGGTAGTATTAATGTAGGTAATCAACCTGATTAGCAATACTAAATTTCATTGTATTTCTGTAAGTTTTAACTAATTGATTAGACGTAAGTTTTATATCAATATAATATTCATTAGGAATCATCCAAGAAGTGTCTAATATGAAATAGTTTTTAAGGAACGCTCTATTCACATCAGTCCAATCAATTACATTTACTTCAGTGGAACCTTCTGCAACCCACAATCTATATTGTAAACCATCAATTACAGAACTTTCATTTATTGTGTAAGGTATTCTAGCGTTTACAAATACCTTTCTTTGATCACCCCTCTTAATTTTTTCATCTCTTCTTATACCACTTAAATTAACTTTATATTCTATAGGTAAAGATTCACTATCACCAAAGTTATAATACTCAGTATCATCTTTAATCTCAAACTGGAGGGTAACATCAGGACGATTAATACCATTTATTGCGATATTGGACCAAGTATCAGTAAAAATTGTACAATCAGAAGATGTAACAGGTACAAATAATTCTATGTAGTATACACCTTTTGTTTGTTGTACTACATCATTACTAGTAAACGATGAAAATGGAACACCATCTCCATCAGAAACAATCACAGTAGGTTTAGAATCTAAATTAGTGGGTTCTCCACCTAGATTAGTATATAAGTATAGTCTATTAACCTTTCCCCTATAAAAGTTCTTCCTGTCGTCTCTAATTGGGTTATTATATGATGTTTCTACAAATGGTTCATAATATGTTTGTGTATGTCTAGTAAAAAATCCTACATATTGTGATGGAATAACTAATTTTGTTTCCAAATCTCTTTCAAATGATAATCCATAACCATAGTTTGTTGTACCACCAGTAATTAAACTATTAACTTCGTCAGTAATATCCATTTCAATGTTTTCATTACCTTTATCAAAATGTTGTGTAGTTACAGTAATACCAGATGGTGAACCTGAATATACACCTGGTTCGTCCCACGCATCTGTTGTAGTTGCGTTAATCCAATTACTCGCAGATTCTACGAATGTTATATTATCTGTTGGTTGGTAACTAAAGAATTGTTGGTAATCGTAACCACAACCTTCATCCCATAGTTTATTAACTCTAAATAAATTTAAATCAAAAGAAGATGTTCTTTGTTTACCATCTAATAATTTTTGTGCTTGTAAGTCTTGATCAAAAAACGAACTATTCGTCATCCTTAGAGTGTGTGTGACATTTGACAAGTCTCCTAATTCACCACAATCATATCTTTCTTGTAAGTCTGTTATATCAAAATACAATAGATGTCTTGTATAATCTTCTTGTGTTTCTTTACCACCATAATATAATTGTGCGATAGGATTTCTACCTGTATTAATCTGAGTACCAAATATAATAGTATTATTTTTATCTATGTAAGTTCTAGTTACCATATCTTTTTAATAATAAATATCTTAATTAGTATTAATGTTCTCATTTAATATCTTATTTAAATCAAAACCTAAAACATTTGTAGTCACTGTGGAAGGGTCTGCAGGTATACCATGATAGGGGTGAACATGTAAGGAAACATACTTTTTAACTAATTCTAAGAATTCAACTAATACATCACCATATACTATTGGGTGTGCTTGATTGTTAATTTTTTCTTGTTCTTTATCATCAATAAGTGATTTAGGGTTAGTTAATTTAAAATTATTGGCACCTTTTACATTACTTAATAAGTTTATTTTATTTGCAACCACATTTATCACACTCCCATCTTTACTATCATTTTTTTCTAATTGTATTTCTTTAATTACCTTTGGTGGTCCTGGTATAGGTGTAGTACTGAACACCGCAATACCATTAGTACCTTTATATACATCTCTAACGAAATCAATTGCACTATTTCCTAAAGATTTTATTTTCCATTTTGCACCTTTGTTAATATCTATGAAACTTTTTGCCGCTGCAAAAGCTTGTTCTCTTGAAGTACTACCCAGAAAATCATTTTCAGACTCAAAAGATATTATATCTTCACCACTATCAATATTTTTAACATTTATAAATAACTCAGTTCTATTTATGTCACTAGAAGTATATTCGTTTCTAGATAAATCACCATTTAAAACATCATTATTATTTTTTATAGTTCTAATATTAACAGTTATAAGTCTATTTGGTATAGGTATAACTTTAGTTTGGATTACTGTTTCCTTAACAACTCTTTTTAGTTTTTCATTACCATACTTTAATTGTATATATCCTAAATTTTTGTTAAATTTCTTAGGATTATCTTCTTGAGTTTTACCAGCTCTTATCCATATTTCTCTATCTTTTTGTATTATATCAGTATTATATCTACCTTGTAAAACAATATCATCTTCATTTCCGTATGTACCATCCTCATATCTAGGGTTTTTAAGTTTTGTGTAACCTTCGGGTAATAGTGATAATGCTGAATTATATGGTTCCTCGTTTAATTTATCTGGTTGTGTAATTATCGGACCAATCCAAAATCTAGTACTTTTAAAAGCTGCAGTGGGACTAGACGGTGAATATTCATATTGAAATACTAAAACACATTCTCCCACTTTTGGTAAAGAAGTTAAGTATTTTGGGATTAAGGGTGTACAATTTGGTAAATTAGAATCATTTTTTATGTTGTCATCCATACCAGTTATCCTAACTTTAATCCTACCCGATTCACTTACATCACTAACGGATTTTACTTCCGCAACACGAATTATTGGTATTACGTCATTATTTGTACTATTACTATAAAAATCTGCCATTATTCTCCACTGTATCTTTTAGTTAAAATTTTATTCCCGTATAAATATTCTTTTTCCACATCCTCTAGTTTTTCAGATAAATTTAATATTTTATTTTTAATTGTTTTTTGTTGGTGAATTAATTCTTCTAATTCCATTTTAATTGAACTATTACTCATATTTTCCCAATCAACTTTTTTAACTCTCATAACTACCTTATAATACCTTCACCCTTACTTATTGTGAGTGTTGTACCCACAACTACTATCGGACCACCAGCATTTCCACCAGATGCTTGTATAGTGGTACCTGGTGGTATCGCAACCTCTATTTTTGATTTTGTTAGTAAAGCGTTAATAATTTCCTCAACCCTAATTTGTTCCATCTGTAATTCAATGTTTTTTGCGCCACTAGGTAAGTCACCTATTCCGATACCAATCTCTTTTTTCCTTTCAATTATTTTAGATGCTATATCTATTGAACTTAGACCCGTCCTAAATTTACTCCCAATTAAAATTTCTTCTTTAGTAATTGGTTGTAATGGTATCGGTGGTTTAAATAAATTTTTAAATATTCCCGCCATTGTTTGAATAGTACCTAATAAATTTGTCGCCATAATATATTTTTTTAAGTGTCACAAAATCTACCTTTTTTACCAAATTGTAGATTTATATTATTTAATGAATCTAAATTAACTTTATCTGTAAACCCTCTAGCTTTTTCTACCGCCCCTTCCGCCTTACCAAATAAAGCATTTATATCTTCTATTTTATCATTAACAAATCCAGGTAATAAACTTAATTTACTTTTTTTAAAATTTATGTCTCTTTCTTTTAATTTTTTTAATATCACACAAGTCGCCAATTCTGTTAATTTTCTTATTACTAATGGTAATAAAAAATCATAAATTAATTTTCTGATAAGTTCACTTATGATATCTCTTATAATACACTCATACTTTTTTAAAATTTCTTTTACTGATATTTCTTCTATTGGTTTTGAATTTATTAGATAATAAAGTAAGTTTAACATTAAAAGGTTTTTTGGTGATAAAACTAATTTTGATAACGCAATTTGTAATGAACTAATAAAATTAGCAAAAAATTCTCCTGACGCACCATTCTTTTCTAAATTACTGACACCTTCTAATGATTCATCTACAAGTTTATCAAAAGCATTTGTGTATGAAGATATTTTTTCTTGTAATGTAGACGAAGATTCAATATTTTTAGTTATTTCATTTACCGTTTCAAAAGAGATACTACTAGTTTTCGTACCACAACAATTTTTAAATTCTTTTACGCCAGACTTTTTTTGTTTTACTGTATTTTTTATGTCTGATAGTTGTTTAGTATCAAAAGTATAAAAAGATTCGTCAAAAACAATTTCTGGATTATCAATACCTTTATCTATATAATCATCTAAAGCCTTCTCAAACTCCACCAATCTTGTTAAACAACCATCAGGTAACTCAATTTTATTTGTTAGTGTACCATAAATTAAGTCTATTACATTTGGTATGACTTTATCAACATTAAATAAAGGTTGTTGACTATTAAAATAATCTACCACTACAGTAACTAAAGATTTGTCTATATAGGTGTTGTTAACTATTCTAATATTAAAAACTTTATCTCTAGGTTCTATATTCTGAAAAGTAGTACCTGATGATTGTACAAAGGCGTTAGGGTTATTTTGGTAATACCTAACCTCAAATATTTCTTTACCTGTATCGGGATCCGACCATATTAGTGGGTTACCATCCTCTTGTATTACATCCCATAAAAATGTATTTATATCTTCACTAGAATTACCATCATATATTAAACCTCCTACCTCACTATTTGGGTCAACATTAAACATACATGTTAGATCTATTTTATTTAATTCTATATTTATACCCAAACCAGAGTTACCTGTATCAGGATCCACTTGAAATAGCCAACCTGGAATTTTAGGGTTAATTTTACAAAGATAACACTCTTTTATACTGTCAATTAAATTTATAGACAAATCTTTAGATAAAGGTTCTAATTCTTCAACTAACCAATTTATTAGTTGCATTCTCATTTCTTCAAAATTAATTCCTGAAACTAAAGCTAAAATGTCATTTAATAAATCAATTACTTTTTGTGAAGGATTTAAGTTTGGTACGTTTGGTATTTGTGTTGGAATTTGTATATTTGGTAAATTATTACAGGTAGTCAAATTTAAATTTATCAATTCGAATATATTCCTTTTAATATTAAAAACAACATCTTGTGGGTCACAAACAATATTCTTAAATTTATTTTCTTCTCCCATAATTTATCAATCTACATCGTAATCAGTATTTTTATTTTTTGCCTTTTCTTTAAATAAGTCTCTAAGTATATTTTTATCTTCTTCTGTTATACTATTATCAGAACTACTTTGAGTTTCATCACTCTTAGTTGCCAATATCTGAGTTTGTAACTTAGCTAATGCAATTTTTTTGTCTACAGTACTTTCTAATATCTTAATTGTTTCATTATTTACTTTACCTATCTGATATTCATCGTTGGTGTCGTCTATTTCTGCTCTAGTTTTTCTTTCATTTAATTCTTTGCGTGCATTATTCATAATGTTGTTACAGTCATTATAAATTTCTTGCATTAATTCTTGTAAACTATTTTTATCTAAATTAATTTTAGTTTTTTTTGGTCTTGCCATAACAATTGTTTTATTATAAATATCTTTCCTTTAATTTTTTATAATAAATCATTATCTATTTTGTCGTTTTTAATAAGTCCATACATCTTTTTAAATTTTCTCATACCAACTCTAATGTCTTTGGTAGTTAAATCCGTTATTTCTCTAATGTATGAAAGGATTAAATTTTTATTATATTTGTTACCACTACCAACTTGTTCGAAAATGGTTTCCCAGTTGTCCAATATTTTGATTAATGCGTCACCAACCTTTAATTCAGTCTCAGAAACTTTAGTGTGTTGTAACTCGCCTTTTATACTTGCAGATATTTCTTTAATGAAATCGTCTAACTGCATTTTATGGTTATCAATACTATATATCTGATCATCCATAGTTTCTACTGTCTTATAAACATCTTCATATGAAAGGTCAGTTTTCATTTTTTTATCGTCTTTGATAAGTTGACCTAAAAGATAATGTTTACATATTGTACCAAAATAAGAATAAGCTTTCTTATTTTTATCTGGTTTAAAATTATGCATTTTTGTCACTAAAAAAGACAATGTATCTGCGTGTACATCTTCATAGTCGTATTCTTTTCTATACAACTTATATCTACGTATGATGGATTCAACCATCTTATTTATTGGGTATCTTAGAAATTCATTATAAATTTTATTTCTTTCACTATATGACTCACTTGTTAAAAATTTAACTACTGCTTCCTCCTGTTCAGGTCCAAAATATAAATTTGATGTTCTCTTCCGACCCCTTTTTTTGGGTTCTTCTGACATCATAATTTATCTATACCTCATATGTTATTTCTCTGTCTTCTGTGAAAAAATACTCTTTTTTAGCTTTGTTTACCCAAAACTTACTTTCTAAAACATCAATAGTAGATTTATATTCTACAAATAATGACCCTTCTCTATTATTGGTGTGTTTATAACCCAACTTAGGTATTACCATAATAGGAATTGATTTATAAGACATTCTTAAAAGAAACTCATAAGTAAATGTTAGTTTCATATTAGATTTTAAACCACCATTTTCTAAGAATGTTTCTTTATTGACTATCATTCCGTCAAAATTAAAGTTTTGTACTTTTTGTAGTGTATTATTATCTAAACGTCCGATTTCTTCTGAAAATTCTTTTGCCCATACACTCTCATTTGTAAACGATATAAATTTACCATTTTCATCTGTTTCATAAACGATTGGTAAGAAAACTCCTACTTCTGGATATGCATCAATATACTCAACACCGTTTTTAATCCATATTGGGGAAACTTCATCATCATACTCAACAAATGTGAAGTAGTCACCTGTACTCTGTTCTACACCATAATTAATCTGTGACTGAAAGTCGTAATTACCTGTTTCATTTTTAATTATTTTAGTTACACCTTTTAAATTACCAAAATCATACTCACCTAAGTAATCATTTAATTCTTTATCGTCAGATGTAACAAACAAAACCTCAAAAGGTTTTACTTTTTGGTTTTTAATACTCTCAATACAACCTACAATATAATTTTGTTCTAATTTGTGTACTGGTACTATTACTGTAATATTTGCCATTTTATTTTTTATTTACTATTTGTTATCTACCTTGTCCTTTATAACCTTTTTTATAAAGTTTACTTGTTTTTGTTTTACTAGTTTTTGTTTTTGCATGGACACCCTTTCTTTTTTTAGTTGGATTGGGTGAGTATGAATTAAGTTGTCCTCTAGACATTTGTTTCCGTTTTTTCAGTTGTTACTTCACTTTCTTTTTTAAGTTGTGTATATGTAGCTTCTAATTCTACAATTCTTCTTTTAAAGATTTCATCATAAACTTCAGAAATAACTTTATTAGACTCTTCTGTAGTATATTTGTCTTCCCATTGTTTCATACCATTCATAACATTTTCAGGTAAAGCATCTTCTAAGAATAATCCTACCATTGTTGCAACAATGTCAGGTATTGCATTCATATTAGGTGTCCAAATACCATTATCATTTAGATTAAGATTTCCATTATCATCTACATTACCCATCCATTCTGGTACCATTCTAGGAATTTTACCAATTACAGGTGTATTAGATTTCATACACTCTAATGGGAATGTACCAAAACTAGATAGTTCATCTATCCAAACACCTAAGAAAGATTCACCTAATTCTTTAGCGAACATCTCTCTAGGGAATCCAGACATATCTCTAAATGTTACAAATCTATAATGTGGGTATTTTTGATAAAATACTTTCACGATTTTTAACAATTCTCTTTTGTCTCTAGCTACCATAGCAACAGTAGGTACTTTAGGTTTATCACTATTTTTAAAAAAAGGTGGTATACCCACAGGTATAATGTCTGTCCTTAATCCTCTAAATACTGAATTAGCATAACTAGCTAAATTCTGATTAGTAGTAATTACGTCAGTAATCCCAAATTGTTCCCAACCTTCACCTATCTCCAACATTTCGAAAATATATTCGTAAGATTGTAAGAATACTATTCTTTTACAAGGGAAGTTTGCAGTTTGTTTAATAATACTCGCAAACGCTTCTGGAATTATAACAAAGTCAGAAAGACCAACTTGTAATTTTTGTGATTCAATGGAAACGTGTGGTAAGTTAGCATACTCCTCACCTAACCATTCGGCAATTCCCATACCTTCTTCATCTTCTCTAAGTTTATAATCATCCTTATCGTGAAGGATTTGAGCGTTATACCCTAACTCTCTTAATTTTTTTACGTGTTCGTAAATTGTTGCAACACCTGCGGTTGGGTTACCTTTGGTGTCGATAGTGAAAAAATAAATACCGAAATCTTTGTCACCAATTTTGTCGATACTATCTTTAATTTTGTTTAATTGTTCACTCATAACATTATTAATTTTTATTATTATAATTCTTTAAGAATTCCTTTCATCAACAATGTGTTGAAAGCAATCTTAAATGGTATTGTTGCAGAATTTAAAGCCACAATACCCATTTTATTATCTACTTCTTCATTATACATCATGATACCACCTATCATTTCACGATACATTTCGTATTTTGTAACGTCAATATGTAAACCACCCATATCAGGTAATGGTTGTTCTATTTCCACATCCCCTTGACCTTCATTTACACTAATTAGTGGTGCTTCTGATTCTATTCGAACTATTTCTGACAATCTATCTATGTCGAGGTATAATTCTTTACCCCCAATTTCTAATAATAAGCTATCCATACGATTTTTTTATAAGTTTAGTACCAATTTACTAATAAGTAAATGTTATACGTCTTCAAACCCAATAGTTTCTGTACCTAATATTTTTTCTAACAATTTTTTATCGTCTAAAAGTTCTTTTAAATCTACAATAGTATAATCTGAATTACACATTTTATTGTAAGTATTAATTACTTTAATAGATACTTTGTCTAATGGTTTAGAAAGTAAAGTATCAGGTGACGCAGTTATTAATATGTCAACATAATCCCATTTGTCTGAATAATTTCTAACGAACTTTATTGTGTTTACTTTACAAGAAAGTTTCGATAAAAAGAATAATGTAGATGGTTTACTATTATTAAGTTCTTTACTGATAATAATAGGTGTATGCCCCATATCTTCTATTAGATTATGTAATTGGTTTAAATGTTCTACTGAATTAATTTTGGTTTCACCAGCGTGACCAAATATCTCTAAGGATGAATCAACATACATAAACTTATTTAGTTCTTTAGTACCACCAGTAAAATTAAACCATTTTAATAAATCTAAATCTTTTATATTTCTTTCAAAAGGTTCTTCACCTTCTTCTAATTCTACTGGATAATATTTATCATATACAGACTCAAATTTAGTAATAAAGTCTCTAACTACACCATCAATTGTTATTCCTATTTTCATCTTCTTCTACGGTATATATTTTTAATAATTCTTTTTTAGGTATTATTTTCATTTTAGAAAAGTATTCTATTGCATCACTTAAACATATTTGTGTTGTTCTATTTATTACATCACCATCTTTTGTTTTTAATACGTATTGTTTCATCTTAATTTTCTAATAAGTCAAATGTTTCTTCTATTATTCTAATAATTGGGTTTCTAACAACATCATTAGGATCTCTTAGTTCAACACAACCAAAGTTGTCTATATTATTAAATTTATCTATAATAACCTCTA
>Ga0233415_10001172_pt1 | contig 11555 bp, 11 predicted proteins | sample Na_anoxic_12_MG_FD_188631 | JGI IMG/M metagenome (GOLD analysis project Ga0233415, IMG submission 188631) | Seawater microbial communities from Saanich Inlet, British Columbia, Canada - Na_anoxic_12_MG | ecosystem: Environmental > Aquatic > Marine > Inlet | place: Canada: British Columbia...
GCCATAAACAATAATATTGACCGTTATCTTCAAAGCAAGTCCATACTATCATGGGGTGTTAAGGCAGATGTAACCGTTACCGCAAAACAAAACATGATTCTTTACCCGGCTGTTTTTAATAACGAAGAAGATTCCATCCTGCCACCTGCCAATCCCATGCAAGTAGCAACCGACAACTACAACCTCATGAATGAAGGCCTTGTGGTAAATGTTGACTTATTACTTGAGCACAACACCCTGCTTTCAAACATCATGCTTGCTTTTTACATCTGTATGTCTGTACTTGTATTATTTTTGTATTATAGGACGGGAATAAAAAAAGCCAGGGATGAGGACACCGAAAAAGAGACTGAGATAGCACGGCTTCTGGAATCCGAAAAAAATCATACCGGCAAACTTAAGAACCTGATAAAAGTCAAACAAAAACTTATATCTGAAATTATTAAGATAAAAAGAAAGCTTGTAAATGAGAGGATCAGAGCCAGTAAAAACGAAGATGACTTGATAAAAGAAATTGTTGCGCTTGAAGAAAATATTAATGAAAACATCGCTCTACAGAAAGAGAAGCAGGAGGAAATAGATGCCTTAGAGGAAAAAATAAAACTCTTTGAAAAGGAAAGGCGAAAAGAGAACAAACAAAAAACAACTATTTATAATACTGTCCGGAAACGATTCAAAACGCTTTACAAAAATATATCTGTCAACAAAAGAGCCATTAACGGTTTTCTTGATCTTACGGATGACATGAAAATAAAAGGAGAAGAGATCATCCACAAGCTTAATGAAGACCAAAGCCTTGTATTGGTTAAAAGAAAGGTGTTCGGAAAAAAAGGCCGGACCACGGTCCAGGAGGTAATATTTGCATATAAAGGTCGCCTTTATTTCCTTAAAAAAAAGGACAGCCAGATCGAGATTCTTACTATCGGCACCAAAAACACCCAGGTCAAGGACCTTGAATTTCTCAATAACATTTAACCCGCAAACGGTTACGAATATTTGTTGACATTCTGTTTTTTCTAATTTAGGTGTAATACTTTTATTTTACCACCCCTTGCTCTGTTAGGGCTTTATATCCAAAAGGAGGTTATATGAGACGGTACGAAACAATTTTTATTATCGACCCCGATCTTTCTGAAGAAGAGCGCACTCCCCTTTTTGAGAGATTAAAAGATCTTTTTCCCCAGCATAACGGCCTGCTTGTTATGGTTGATGAATGGGGAGCCAAAAAGCTTGCCTATGAAATCAAGAAGAAGTCTCGTGGTTATTATGTTCGTTTAGATTACTGCGGAACAGGAATACTCGTAAATGAGATCGAACGATTTTTCCGGATTGATGATAGGATATTAAAATACTTGACGGTCTTGCTCGAAAAAGATGTTGATGTTGAAAACGTCAAACAAGAAATGGCCAAGGCGGAAGCCGAGAAAGTCCAATCCGAACAAAGTGATGAATCCGATGCCGTCCAAAATGATGAATCTGATGTTGATACAATGCCTTCCGATGTTCCAAAATATGAAGCTGTAGGGAACGAAACAACATCATCCGTTAGTAATGTGGAGGAGATATAAAATGGTTGCGCCCTTTGTCCGCAGGAAAAAAAGAACCGGTGGGAACAGAAAAAAGAGAGTGTTTCATCGTCGCAAAGTTTGTCGTTTCTGTGCCGACACCAGTTTGGTTATAGATTACAAGGATGTAAAATCACTTCGGTATTTTACAACAGAACGTGGCAAGATTATTCCAAGGCGTATATCCGGAACATGTGCAAAACACCAGCGTGCCTTGACTCATGCAATCAAACGTGCACGTACAATTGCTCTTCTGCCTTTCGTTGGAACGATGGACTACAGTTAATTAGTTTCCATCCATAAATGGCTATTTTTCCGATGAGCGGCGTTCTCCTCGGGTTTCCGCCCTCGACGTACTTCAAGTACGCCTCGGGCGAAAACCCTTGTGCGGCCTTGCTCATCAAAAAAATCCCTCATTTATAAATTGGAAACTACTTAGTGCTCAAATGTATTTATGGATGGGCACGAATTAGAGGGAGGCTGCCTCAAAGGAGAAGAAAGTAATGCCTCGAACCATTCAAGGGGGTATCCCAAAGGATATCGTAAGCGGCATTGCGATCACAAGCCTTATATTTGCAATATCAGTTTATATGCCGATTATCGGGTTCATCTGTTCTTTGTTTATCCCCCTGCCAATTCTTTTTTATCGCTCAAAACTCGGCAGAACGACCGGAGCTATAATCCCGATTATAACTATCATAGTTATGATCGCCGTTCTCGGCGGAATGTCAATCGACATCTTGTTCTTTGTTGAACTGCTTTTGCTCGGCTTTGTCCTGAGTGAACTTATTGAGCTGGATCTTTCCATTGAAAAGACAATGCTATATGCATGCGGTTCCGTAATATTGATAGGGATCGTCGGCCTGCTCTTTTACAGTAATTTATCAGACAAAGGGATTTATGCCCTTGTAGCAGAATATGTATCCAAAAACCTCAAGCTTACATTAGAGGTTTACGAAAACATGGGTGTGTCGAAGGAAAGTATCCACATGATTTCGAGTTCATTAGAGAATATCGAGTATGTTCTTATTAGAATCATTCCTGCGCTTGTAGTGGCTTCAACTTTTTTTGTATCCTGGACGAATTTGCTGGTGGCAAAACCGATATTAAAAAGCCACGGAATCTTTTACCCTTCATTTGGTTCCCTCAAGCTTTGGAAGGCACCGGAATTTCTTGTATGGGGTATCATCGGATGCGGTCTGTTGCTCCTTTTGCCTGGGAAAACTTCTAAACTATTCGGTTTAAATGGCCTTTTAATCATGTTAACCATATATTTTTTTCAAGGGATTGCCATTGTATCGTTCTATTTTGAAAAAAAAAGATTTCCCCGTATGCTCAGGGTGTTTTTATACAGTCTTATTGCCCTGCAGCAGGTGGTACTGATCGTTATAATAGGACTTGGCTTGTTTGATATGTGGCTCAATTTCAGAAAATTAGAACATAGCCCGAACAAGCCGGAAAAGTGAGCTAAAGTGAACTAAAGTTTGAAGTGCCTAAAGTTAAGGTATTCTATTAATTGAAATATTAAATGTGTTTCGACGGTTACGCTTTCCTTAACTTTAGCTCACTTTAGTTCACTTCAAACTTTAGCTCACTGTTAATCAATTAATATAAAATACTACAAAAATCGACAATAAATTGTCGATCTGACATTTCTAAATGCCTAATAGAAACAATTGATTGTCTCGTAAAAAGTCCGATTTAGACGGTTTCGTAAAAAGTTCAAATTCAAGGCGTGCAAATTTTGTAATCATGAGGCGTACTTTTCGTACGTTGAATGATTACGAAATGCAGCACAACGCAGAAGTTGGACTTTTTACGAGACCGTCACAATTAACTCATTTTAAATGGAGATCTATAATGAAAATAATATTGAAAGAAACGATCGAATCATTGGGAATAATCGGTAGCGAGGTAACCGTGGCGGACGGTTATGCCCGTAATTACCTTTTACCTCAGAACAAGGCTGTACCTGCCACGCCTCAAAATCGCAAAATGCTGGAGCAGGACAAAGACAAATTTGAACTCCAGATTGCCAAGGAGAGAGAATTTGCCCAGGAGATGGCAGACAGGCTTGAAGGTGTTGTGTGCACGATTGCTGCAAAGGTGAGTGAAGAGGATCGTCTTTACGGCTCGATCTCTACCCGTGATATTATAAATGCCCTCGCAGGCAAAAATATTGAAGTGGAAAAAAGGATGATTTTGCTTAGTGAACCCCTTAGAAATACTGGCACCTACAAAGTCCCTATTCGCGTTTACAAGGATGTGGAGCCTGAAATTATTATTGAAGTGGTGCCCGAATAAACGTCTTAGAAATTCTACAATTTATTGAAAAAAAGGCATTTTTAGATTTATATTTTTAATTCGGACATGGAATATTGGAATGATGGAATATTGGAATAATGATTTAAAAAAGATGATATTTCTCTATTTAATTCCCGTCAAGAGGAATTTTACAATAGCCCAACTTCCCATTTTCTCTCTGAGCCGTAGACTCTCCGAGCCGGAGGCCCAAAACCCAATATTCCAGTGTTCCAATATTCCAACATTCCAACATTCCAATTGTGAGCAAAGCGAACTAATTTGAATCCTTATATCGGATAAAAAGTTGAAAACCGGAAAAGACCCATATCTATATAATCTTCCACCCCAGAGCCTTGAGGCCGAAGAGTCTATTTTAAGTGCAATTCTGGTGGATAACGATACCCTGCTTGAAGTTCTTGAGATCCTATCACCCGAGGATTTTTACAGATCTGCGCATCAGAAAATATTTTCCGCCATATCAGAACTCTTTTCGAGAAATGAACCTGTTGACCTGGTAACGTTGACCAATATATTAAGAGAGCATGACCGACTGGAAGAGATCGGCGGAGCAGCATATCTTGCAAATCTTGTAGATACTGTCCCGCTCGCTGTAAATGCACAGTATTATGCTAAAATCGTCTATGACAAGGCCTGTTTAAGACGCCTTATTGAAAAATCAAATTCCATAGCCAAACGGTGCTTCGAGGATCGAGGTGATGTTGACGGCGTTATCGATTTTGCAGAAAGTTCCATTTTTGAGATATCTGAAAATAAAATCAGGCCGACATTTTATCCCATCGGCAAAATAATCGAAAGCAACATTGATGTTCTTGAAGAGCGCCAGGGAAACAGGGCTCTGGTGACCGGTGTTGCCTCAGGCTTCACCAAACTTGACGAGCTAACTGCAGGATTTCAGAAATCCGATCTTGTCATCCTGGCCGGACGTCCCGGTATGGGAAAAACAGCTCTTGCCCTGAATATTGCAAAGAATGCAGCCGTCGATGCAAACATTCCTGTTGCCATATTCTCCCTTGAGATGTCCAAGGAACAGCTATCCTTGCGAATGCTCAGCTCCGAGGCTAGAATTGATTCTTCTCGCTTAAGAAGGGGATTTATAAGCCAGGACGATTGGATAAAAATCACAGATTCTGCCGGAGTTTTGTCTCAAGCACCGATCTTTATTGATGATTCGCCTAACATTACAGCTCTCGAAATCAGAGCCAAGTCGCGTAGGTTAAAGATGGAAAAAGATATCGGCCTTATTATTATTGACTATCTACAGCTTATGAAAAGCCGCGCCTCGGCCGAACGGCGGGATCTTGAAATCTCGGAAATCTCTCGATCCTTAAAAGCCTTGGCCAAAGAGCTCGATCTCCCGGTTGTTGCACTCTCCCAGTTGAACCGAAAACTGGAAGAACGTAGTGATAAACGTCCGCAACTTGCAGACTTGAGGGAGTCCGGAGCGTTAGAGCAGGATGCCGACGTCGTGGCATTTCTTTACAGGGACGAACTATACAACAGGGATGAAAACAATCCCAATAAAGGAAAAGCAGAATTAATAGTGTCCAAACAGAGAAATGGTCCCACCGGGTTCACCATATTGACATTTTTGGACACCTATACTCGCTTTGAAAATTACGCCGCCAGAGAATAGTCCAAAATAAAAATGAAAAGGCTTTTCGGTAATATCGGCGGGCTTAAGGCCGGTCAGATCCGCAGGCTTGAAAATCTATACCGCCGTCGCCTTCCACCTCAATTCCTTATCACATTCGAACTTGCTCGTGATATAAGCATGCTTTCCCATGAAATTCGCCGTCAGATAGGCCTTCTTATAAACCGTCGGGGGAAGATAGTCTATGTCGTTGTGGGAAATCATCATGGTATTGTCATACCGGACACCAGTGAATATCGCGTGGCTCCAGGTCGTCTGAAAGGGCTGAGATGCATACACACCCATCTTAATAATGAACCACTGACAAGAGAAGACCTCACCGACCTTGCTCTTTTAAGACTCGACATCATGGCTGCAATCACAATGACCCGGAAGGGTTACCTTCATCGGGTTCATGCGGCTTATATCTTACCAAAAAGTTCAGCCGGAAAGCCGTTTGAGATCTTAAAGCCCTTGAATCCCAACCAACTCGATATCGGATGTATAGACCTTATCCAGTCACTTGAAACAGAGCTTGCCCATATAACGTCTTTATTTGAAGCAGATACAGCAAAAGAAAGAGTGCTCCTTATCAGTGTTACGACGATCTCCAGACATGCCGCCATGGCTTCTTTGGCAGAGCTGGAAGATCTGGCTGTATCGAGTGGCATCGAGATTGTCGGAACGGTGCTGCAGCAACGCCGAAAATTAAATACCAGATTCCTTATGGGCATGGGAAAGCTTCAAGATCTGATCATTCTAGCACTTCAGAAAGGAGCAACATTAATAATCTTCGATCAAGAATTAAACCCGTCCCAAATCCGATCGATTACTAATAAGATAGATCTAAAGGTAATTGACAGAACCCAATTGATTCTTGATATTTTTGCCCAACGAGCCCAATCAAAGGAAGGAAAACTTCAGGTTGAGCTTGCCCAGCTAAAATACCTGCTTCCACGACTTATCACAAAAAACACCGCCATGTCACGTTTGACCGGTGGTATCGGCGGCCGCGGGCCGGGAGAAACAAAGCTGGAAATAAACCGCAGGCGGGTACGCAACCGGATAACACGGCTGGAAAATGCGTTGTCCCTTGTAATGAAACAGAGAAAGCAGCAAAGGGCAAAGCGTACTAAAAAGGGGCTGGCTGTTATTTCCATTATAGGATATACCAATGCTGGGAAATCTACCCTGTTGAACACCCTTACAAAGAGTAATGTTCGGGCTGAAAGCCGACTTTTTGCCACATTGGATCCATCCAGCAGGCGGCTTAAATTTCCGAAAGACATAGAGGTCATCATTACTGACACTGTGGGATTCATCAAAAACCTCCCCAAAGACCTTATGGTTGCTTTTCGTGCGACCTTTGAAGAACTTGACAACGCGGACCTTCTTTTGCATGTGATCGATATCAGCAATTCTCGTTTTAAAGACCAGATCGAGTCTGTTGAAAAAATACTTGCCGACCTTAATCTGCACAATATCCCCTTAATCCGGGTTCTGAACAAAAAGGATCTTGTTGACCAAACAATTGTTGACGCGCTAACCGGAACCCTTGGCGGAACAGCCATCTCAGCCAACGTCGAATCCACCTTGAACCCCCTGATCGAAAAGATGGAAGCCTCGATACATCATATGAAAGATTTCTCATCAGGATAAAGTTAAATATCTGACTTTTTACGAGACCGTCAGAGTTGAATATATGTCTTTTTACGAATTCATAAATCTTCAATCATCAATTATCAATAATTTATGGTTGACATCTAAATAAAAATAAATATAAATGTTTATTCTTTATGGATCTGGAACATGCAAAAAGAGTCGGTATCGCTGCTGCTTATAAAGGCCAGAGTGTGCTTCTGTCGCACTACGGCAGGGTAAAGATCAATAAAAAGGGTGCCATTGATCTTATTACGGAGGCGGATACCGGATCAGAAAAGACAATCATAGAGACAATTAAAAAAGCTTTCCCTGATCATACCATCCTCTCGGAAGAAAGCGGTCTGAACAAAGGCAAAGCTGATCATAAATGGATTGTCGATCCTTTGGATGGTACAACAAACTTTGCGCATCAGCTCGGTCTTTTCTCTATTTCCATAGCTTTTGCTTTGAGCGGTGATACAGTTATCGGCGTTGTCTTAAGCCCGGTAACAGGAGAACTTTTTACCGCCGTAAAAGGCAAAGGAGCCGAACTCAACGGCAGACCTATCAAAGTCTCTAATTCACAACCAGTCTCAGAAAGTTTACTGGTCACCGGGTTCCCTTATGATTTAACAGACTGTTTCAATCCCCTGATGACCCGTTTTTCCAAATGCTTGAAAGCCTCTCAGGGAGTACGCAGACTCGGATCAGCCGCCATCGACCTTTGTTTTGTAGCCTGTGGGCGATTTGATGGATTCTGGGAACAGAACTTAAAGCCCTGGGATACCGCAGCCGGGGAATTGATCGCAAGAGAAGCAGGGGCGACCATAACTGATTTTTCAAATAAACCGTTTAATATTTACAAAAAAGAAATTCTTGCAACCAACAGTTACGTTCATGAGGAAATGCTTTCGTTGTTAGAGCTAAAGGATACGGCATGAAAAAAGAATTAATGAATAAAATTTCTTTTGACGATCATCTTGGATGTTTTGGTAATTTCAATATTGAGGATCCGGTCTGCAAAAAGCTTTGTGCTTTAAGGCTGCGTTGCGCCATAGATAGCAATAAAAATACCCGGATGGACCTATTAGAGGATTTGATATATTCTAGCGAGATGTTTATCAAAATACAGTAACCTAAGTTTTTCAAAAAATGTAATATGTTAGCCTGTTGAAAATAGTGCCGCATCAAGTATAATTAGATTTTTACTCAAAAAGACTAAGGAGTTGGAAAGATCTTTCCGGGATTTAATATCCCTTTGGGGTCAAAAACCTTTTTGATCTTTTTCATCAGGTTAAGCTCAACAGAACCGATCTCTTTTGCTATGTATGCGGCTTTTGTTATTCCGACCCCGTGCTCACCAGAAATCGTTCCTCCGAGTTCAAGAGTATAATCGAACAGAGCATCAACTGCGTACTCAGCTTTTTTCAGTTCCGTTTTATTCTTCTTGTCAAGCATTATATTAAAATGAATGTTCCCGTCACCGGCATGCCCGAAACTCACCATCGTAAGACCGGTTTTCTCCTTTAAGGAATTTATCTTTCTAACCATATCCGGAATTTTGCTCCTTGGGACAACAATATCCTCATTAATCTTATCCGGAGCAAACTGAAACAGGGCCGCAGATATGGCCTTGCGTGCTTTCCAGAGATTATCAGCCTCTTCTTTGGTTTCGGCTATTTTAACATTCTTTGCGCCCAGGGCCATGCACACTGTTTTTAATTGCTTTATGATCGCATCGGTCTCATCGACTTTTCCGTCCACTTCTATCAGCAGTAACGCTTCGGCTTCAACCGGCAGACCGATCTTGAGCCGGCTTTCTGCACACCGAATTGAAGCATTATCCATAAATTCTATGGTTCGAGGGATGATACCACGTCTAATGACTTCTGAAACCGTCTCCGCTGCAGTCTCTATCTTGTCGAAAACAGCGGTCATAGTTCTTACAGCTTCGGGAAGGGGCAACAGACGCAATGTCATCTTGGTAATTATCCCTAAAGTCCCTTCGGATCCGATAAGAAGCCGGGTCAGATCATATCCCACCACCCCCTTGGAGGTCTGCACACCGGTATGTATAATTTCACCGGTTGGAAGGACAGCTTCAAGTCCCAGCACATAATCCCTGGTAACACCATATTTAACCGCCCGGGGACCCCCTGCACATTCTGCCATATTTCCGCCCAGAGTAGCAAATTCCGAACTCGCCGGATCAGGTGGATAGAAAAGTCCCTCTTTTTCAACAGCCCGGTGAAAACGTCCGGTAACAACACCGGGTTCCACATGGGCGATAAGATTGCTCTTGTCAATTTCAAGAATACGACTAAATCGAGCCATCACAAGTATTACCCCGCCGCAGACGGCAAGAGACCCACCGGTCATCCCGGAACCGGAACCGCGAGGAATTACAAAGAAACCCTCTGAGTTGGCAAGATTTAATACGGCGGATACTTCTTCAGTATTGCGAGGAAATAAGACGGCATCGGGAAGATAGGTGCGGGCGGTTGCATCGTATGCATAGCAGACAAGATCCTCTTTTTTCCTGCTACAGCTGGATTTCCCCACTATATTTTGAAGTTTTCTGAAGACAGTATCTGTGAGTGCCAAGGTTGACGGTCTCGTAAAAAATCAGATTTTGATGGCAAAGTAAAAAGCTCCAAATTCAAGGCGCGCAAATTCCGAGGAATGAGACGTACTTATGGTACGTCGCAGTGACGAGGAATGCAGCGCAACGCAGAAGTTGGACTTTTTACGAAGCCATCAAGGTTAATATTTACCGGATTCAAGCCTGCTGCAGAGAAATTCAACCTGTTTCTGCATTGGACCGTTTTCTTTTAATCCCCGTTCAACGGCGCCGATGGAATGAAGGGCAGTGGCATGATATCTGTTGAAATTTCTCCCTATGGTCTGAAGGGGAGAATCTGTATACCTGCGTGACAGATAAATCGCTATCTGTCTCGGTCGAACAATATATTGTTTGCGAGAGCTTGAAACAATATCATTGATGGAAATACTGTAATATTTACAAACCAGCTTCTTGATGGCATCTATTGTAATATTTTTTCGTTGACGTACGATATTCTTGACAACACTTTCAGCAAGCGAAAGGTCAATAGGTGACCCCAGAAGAGACGATTTGGCTGTAACCCCGATAAGGCCGCTTTCGAGTTGCCTCACATCCTCAGTAAGTTCACCGGCCAGGTAATGGATTACCACTTCCGGCAATTTATGCCCGTTATGCTTTGCTTTTTTTTGTAATATTTTGACTCTGGTCCTGAAATCTGGTGGATCTATGTTTGAAATAAGAGAACATGAAAGACGTGATCTTAATTTATCATTGAGTTTCGGTATTTCTGCCGGGAGACAACAACTCGAAAAAATTATTTTCTTGCCGGATTCAAACAGTGTATCAAGGGTAAATGCAAGCTCTATCTGGGTCCTTTCCTTGCCGCTAAGATAATGAACATCTTCAAGCAGCAATACGTCACATTGATTTCTGTATTTTCCCTTGAACTTATTGATGGAGTCATGCCGAAAAGCATGAATCATTTCATTGCTAAACTCCTCGGCAGTCATATAATAAACACGTTCCGAAGGATATTCGGACAAGATGTAATGCCCTATGGCCTGGGAAAGATGGCTTTTCCCCATCCCGGTTTTTGACAATAAGAATAAAGAATTCTGGATAGATTTCTTTCGTGAAGCCAGCGAGAGGGATGCTGAATAGGCAAAGTCATTATTGCCTCCAACTACAAAGTGATCAAAAGTAAAATCTTTTCGCATTAGGCGGCCGTTATACGGGCACATATTTATATTGGGAAGCTGCAGTTGAAAATTATCGTTTGTTTTCGGTTTTGGGAGACACTTTGTTTTGGAAACCTCAATTAACAGTCTGCATGTTTTTCCAGCCATCTTGTTCAGTTCCGACTCTACAAGTGCGCCATAATTGTCAAGAACCCTTTTTTTGGAAAAAAAGTTGGGTGAAGAAAGAACCACAGAGCCCTCATCATATCTTATCATTTCCAGCGGCTCAATCCACATCCTGAAACAGTGGATAGGAATAGATAATTTTATAGCAGCTTTTGTCTCTTCCCAAATGCCCTTCATAGAAGCTTATGCTCTCAATTTTGAAAACAGATTGTCCTGTTGTTAAGAAAAATAGGAAAAACTAACGATATCAAACGGCTTAAGAGTGTTATTGCAGGTTTGCAGAAAAACAATTAAATACCATAAAAAGTACTCGCTTATTTAATGGATCATCTTTTGTGTGTCAATCCTGATAAACTCGGTTTATCGTTCATCTGTTATCGAGTTATTAACAATTTATATGTTATTGTTTTATCTAATTTAATTAATACAAAAAAGTCAACTGCTTTTAAATACAACCTTTTTTGAAA
>Ga0233415_10001173_pt1 | contig 11543 bp, 12 predicted proteins | sample Na_anoxic_12_MG_FD_188631 | JGI IMG/M metagenome (GOLD analysis project Ga0233415, IMG submission 188631) | Seawater microbial communities from Saanich Inlet, British Columbia, Canada - Na_anoxic_12_MG | ecosystem: Environmental > Aquatic > Marine > Inlet | place: Canada: British Columbia...
TTCAAAGCCACGTCCTTTAGGGATGGTCAGAGATACATGGCTTTGCCTGAAATAATATTCAGGGAGTGTTGGAGTACTGGTATAGAAATTAAGAATTAAGACTGTTTTCTGTTTTCGTCTTTATGCGTTACTCCATCACTCCATTACTCCAGAGTCCACCTGAGATGGCAGGCACCATAACTCCTTTCTGAGAAGTAGACCGAAGCCACGTCCTCTGGGCGTGGATTCTTTACTATCTCCTATGTGATGTGCGAGAGAGCGTTGGCTCCCCCGCACATCAAGCTCATATTGTATTCTGTCGAGTTGGAATTATTCACTACCCGGGTCGCCGTCGCAGCGCGATTACCACTGCGGCCACTGAAATCAAGACGGCTATTACTATTACCAAGTAGAGCCAAATTGGCGGAGCCGTTGCAACGGGCACAGCGCGTGCATCCAATGCAGCCAACCGGGCTTCCGCATACGCGCCATCTTCCTCAAAGAGCCTTCTGGCTTCTTTTATTTTCGCCTCAGCCCTCGTTACGTCTACCTCCTTGGCTTTCGCCGCTTTAATTTCTCCCTCAACTTCCTCTATCAAGTACAGACTGCTTTTCAACTCTCCCCACTTCCGGTAGATCTCATTCTCGTATTTCTTGTTGACTTCGTCCCATCTCTTTGCGGCCAGATCCAGGTCGTACTCGATGAAGTCGACTTTCAGGTCCCAAAACGAATCAACGCCCAGCGCCTTTGTGGCGTGCTTAGCCATGGTGACACCTTGTTTTTCCCACACGGAGAATTTAATGTCCGTCCTGGCTGCGAAGTAACGGCCCTCAAGCACGTATTTTTGCCCGTCCATGCTGAATAGCCAGTCAAGGAAGATCTTCCCGACCTCTTCATTGGGCGCGCCTTTCAGCAAAGCCACTGCCTCCGGAACCAGGATGGTTTTTTCCGGGAGCAAATCACGTACGGGAAAGCCATCTTTGCGCGCAGCCATCGCGTTCATTTGCGGCTGCGCGACCCCGATGGGAACTTCGCCACGGGCCACTAATTGGGTCGTATCTGTGCTGCCGGTGGAGAAGCGGGCCAAATTCGCCGCCAATAATCTGAGATATTTCCAGGCCTCCTTTTCTCCAAATGCCTGTATGAGGATTTCTATAGTTTCATGCATTGTGCCAGAAGCATATGGCAGCGTATGCACGATGTTGCCCCTGTAAATGGGGTTGAGCAGATCGTTCCACGTTTTTGGCGGTGGCAAGCGTAACTTCTTCAGGACCTTTTCGTTATAAAGATTCGTAACAATCCAGGGCGCGAAACAGGTCCAATAATCACCTGCATCCTTTACCTTCATGCCGCCCCATTTGGCGGGAACCTTATCCCAACCCTTTGGCCTGTAGGGGACGAGCAATCCCTCTTTCTTTAAGACTTCATGCGCTGGAGCGCCTGCGCCCAGGAAGATGTCTGCATCCGGTTTGCCGGCCCACATTCTTACTTTGTCTACGACGACCGGCCACCCGCCCGGCCGCACGAACGTTATTTCCACTTCCTTACCATAGGTCTTCTTATAGTACGCCTTGAAACCCTTGGTCAGACTGGAGGATAACTCCTTGTAAATAGGACCGACCCAGCCGATTTTGTCTGCGGCTTGCGCCTGCGCCGTAAAGATTGGCAGGAGCAGCAGTGATATTGAAATGACAGTGAAAATTGTTGTGGTCAAGATTCTCTTTCTCATTTTTTGGCCTCCTTTATGGTGACATTGATACATTTGGGTAAATAAACATTTTTTATCCTCAATCATCTCTTTACTTAAAAGTTTCCTACGTTAGTCTACAACCCGACACCCCGCCATCAAGCTTTTATTTCCATCACCTCCTTTTTCCTTATGCGTTCTCGTTTGAAGCGGCACAATATAGCCTATCGTAGAATAGATAAACATCCAATCTTTGTCAATGCCAATATATGCCTCTGTCAATATATACCCCTCTTATCACCGCTGCTGTTTGCCTCGTCCTTTTATAGTATAGCTTAATAGTTTTGCGCTTGTCGTGGATATTCCGATAGCACCTGAAGAAAGAATCTCTTGGATCTCTTGCTGCATAGTGATCAAGCCCCCAGCTATGACAGGTACGGAACTCCTTGACCTGATTCTATCCATTATCTTGGGTAGAATCAGACCAGGAAGAACCTCAATAGCATCAGGTTTGGACTTGTCGACCACGTTGAGGCCCCCTGTGAGAGATTCCGAATCCAGCACAAAAATCCGCTGAATGGAGATCATACCCTCTTTTTGAGCGCTCTTTATGAGGTTGCTTTTCGTCGTAATGACCCCATGGACGTGACTCTCTCTGGCCAGGTATCGAATCCCCGAGGCATCTTTTCCGACCCCCTTTACCAGGTCAATATCGACGAAGACCAGCTTCTTAAAACTTTCTGCCTTTTCAACAAGGGCAGGTAAATCAAAAATATCTCCTCCAAGCACAAACAGAACGCCCACGTTGGAAAGCCCCTCGATACGGACATCCTCAACATTTCTAAGGGCTGCGATCACTGGACTGTTTTTTAGAATACCTAAGAAATCCAAAAGAATTTTCCCCCTCTGAATGATAAAACCTATGATAATAGATTGTAGATTTCTCCATAAGGCAACTTCTTAACAAATGTGTCAAGTTTTTAAGACGTTCAATTCAAAATGATGAGTAGATTGCGTAAAACGGTTATCGGTTGCGCAGCTCGAATCGGTTAACGGTTAACGTCATACGAAACCAACATCGCTTCGCCTCAAGCAATGGATATGATTCTTCTCAACTCGTCGGTTTGAGGCGGAGCTTCGCTAGATATCTTGCAAGCATCTAATGTCTTCGCAAAGAAATTTTATAAAGTGATGATTGGTATAAATGGTCTACAATCAAATAAATAATTTTTCATAACTACTCAGGTTGTCAGGTTCAAGGTTCACAGTTCACGGTTGGCTGCATCCAGGATAACATAGGTTCCACTCTGGGCTTTCGACTGCTTGGCGTATCGCAAGAACCGGATGAACTCCGCATTCGTCGCTGAATTGAACGCTTCTTTCATCAGTTTAACCCTGAACCTTGAACCCCGGAACTTTGAACCTATATAGTAACAATTTTTCCCAATAAACTATTCAAAATACTTTGTAAGAAGCTCCTCGGTCTTAACGACATTCATATTTAGACCCAATTCTTTTTTATCATATCCCATAGCCAGGCCCAGAAATTGTGTTAAATACAACACAGGTAACTGATACTTCGTGCCAAATTCACTTTCAATACTTTTCTGATTGCTATCGTACATCACAGAGCAGAAGGGGCATACAAGACACAAGGCATCTGCCCCAACATCAGAAATGGCATCCAGCTTGTCTTTTGCCACTGATAAGGCAACCTTTTCGTCCACCGGAAGAAGGGGACCCCCGCAGCATCTTTTCTCTCCTGAGTAATGAACGACACGGGCTCCTGTCATGGTGAGCAGCGTTTCGATGGACTTTGGATCGTCTACGTCATCAAAATGATCATAGATTTCAGAAGGCTTAAGGTAGTGGCATCCATAATGAATCGCTACCCTCAGGTCACTCAAATCCCTTTGGAAATGTTTCTTGATTTCATCCGGTTTTACTTCTTCATATAAAATACGTGCAAAATGCCTGACCTTGACACCGCCTCGATACTGGAGTCCGACGTTGGATAATCGGTCATTCACCCGATCCCTTTCAGTGCCCTTTTCGGATAAGCGATGTGCCACTTCTGTCAACATAGATGTACACGAACTGCATAGGGTACATATATCCAGATTTCGCTCTTGAGCCAGACAAAGGTTATAGGCAGCCATGATCTCAGAAGACCATTTATCACTGTCTCTTAGGGGAAATCCACAACAGATAAACTCCTCCACATCCACCATTTCGATACCCAGTTTTTCTGCAACTTTCCTGGCGGAGAGTTCATAATTTCTTGATCTTGCCGGAATGGTACAGCCTAAAAAAAGTGCGTATTTCATGGATCTCTCTCTGAATCTTTTTCCTCAGAAAACAAACCTTTCACTACCTCACACGAAGTGGGTAGTGATGGCAAGCCAGACTTATTCCTTTTCTTGTTATCGAATTCATCCATTGGGTAAATCCGACCCTCACCCTTAATAAAATTCATCTGTGCTTTTGTTCCGGCTGGCGCATATCCCTCTTTGACAGCCAAGTTTTTGAGAGTAGACATAAACTCGGGAATGTTTACCCCTTGAGGGCATCTCTCCTGGCATGCATAACAATTAGAGCAGAGCCATATGAAATCGCTTGAAAAGATTTCCTTCTTGAGACCAAAAAGAGTCAGACGTATGATTCGAAATGGATTGAATTTATCATTAACCTTGGTAATGGGGCAGGTGGCCGTGCAGGTGCGACACATAAGGCAGGTAGAAAAAATCTCCCCTCCTGGCTGCTGAGCGAGCTCGCTCCTGAAATTTGGATCACCCTGCTCCAGATTTATCTTATCCATCACAATCCCCTCTTATTACTAAACGAACGATCCCTCTGTTGACTTGATTTTCTTTTTGCTCTAAGCCGATGATCTGCCCGCAGTTGTTAAAAATGGTAAAATGGATCTCGTCCGTTACCTGATCAACTGCTCAGCAAATGACCCCGGCGCTTCGCTCCATGGTTATATATGAAAGAAACTGATAAGTTTCATAACCGATTATTTGACTTGCTAATTTTTAATTGCTAATTGCTAATTTTAACTTGAGCTTCTTAGGAGGCATATTCTGCCATTGTTCGTACTCGCTTATCCATTCAATCTCAAAAAGGCATTCACCGCAGCATAAGCGGTGGCGATGGCCAATCCAGAACCACATTTCATACGCATCCAATCCTGGTGAGCCAGTATAGAACCGGCAGCAAAAAGCGTCTCAAAGGCAGGCCGGCCGGAGCTATCCAGAGGACGGAATGAGTCGTCTATTTCCAGTCCGGCCCGGTTGGCTGGATGCCCTCGGGAGTCTAAAAAGTTCTCGCGGTGCCACCCGTTTCTGTCTCCTGGTTGATAGACAGGCAGATCAAAGATAGCCTCCCGAATGCGTCTTCTATCTGCATAGAGCCCTCTGCCCCAAAAGCGGCCGCTGGCCAGAATGATCCCTTTCGTTCGTACAGTGTATTCCGTTGTCTTGTTGCCGATGCCCAGCACAAAGCTCCCATTAGGTCCACGGCACACCTCGAGCACTCGGCTCTGGGAGAAATGCCTAACACCTTTTAAGGAAAGGTGCCGTGCAAAGGCATCATTGAGGCGGAGACCGGGGACGGAAACAGGCATAGTAGGAATTTCGAACACCGGGACGCCGATTTTTTCTTCAAGTTCTGCAGCGATCTCTTGTGTCCGATGCATGCCGAAAATTGCCGGCATCCCAACGGCTTGGGCGTTTTTGACATGTGGACACACCGCCTGGATAAGCTTCTTTCGATTCTCTGATAACTCTAAGGCCTGGGCCATAATCTCCCCAGTAAAAAGCTCGCTCACGTGGTCAGCGTCTGGAAAAGAGATACGGGTTGCGCGCAAATCAGACCATTTGTCATGCAATGTAGCTACCATTTGGCTGGCACTGAAATCATTAAGTCCCCGAAAGCCAACAAGAAGGCAAGGCCGTTTTTCCTCCAAGGCGCGTACACCGCTCAACATAGTTTGAGGAACGCAATAGGTGCGTTTGACTTTTCCCAGAGGAGTAATCATCTCTAAGTTACGCTCCTTCCGCCTATAATAGGGAAGGCCCACTTCCTTTAAAAAGGAGAGTACTTCCTCGAAGGCAGCCCGAATGCCTTTCTTTTTGACTCGAGCGTAGGGGTGGTTAGGAATGTCCCTGATCAGGGCGTCTATACCAGCCCAGGGATCACGCCAGGATTTTTTTTCTTCTATAGGATGAACGCCCATCAGGTCCAAGAAGCCACTGGCAAATATAATTTCCCCAGTTATGCCAATTTGTACGGTAGAAATTCCTCGGTTGGCAGCAAAAAATGCCGAGGCCATACCAGCCATGCCCCTGCCAATGATGGCCAGTTGACATTCTATGATTTTTGATGTGGACATGGCCGCAGTGCGCTCTCCTGTTTAATGTGACCTAAAGCTCGAGGTTCGATAGCCCGCAATACAAGGCCTCCTTCAACTCTGCTTGGATGAGTTGTCCATCCCACAGAATAGGACGTTCCCCCATCCAGCGTTCACAGAGAAACTCTCTGAGATTGGTTAAGCCCTGATCTGAATCCAGCAAACCCTGCTCATACATATAGCCAATTACCCTCCCCCCGCAAGAGGTGCCTTGGCAGGGGCCTTTGCCCATCCGGCTTCGCAGTGCAATGGCCTTGAGGCTCAGAGCGCCCTCTTGTTCTCGAATGGATCTAATGACACTGTCAATGACACTTGTGGACAACATTTCGCACTCACAAAGTAGTGGCTCATTTGTATGTTTTTCCTTTAACCACTGTCTCGGGCCCAATCCCGGTTCGGTCCACCTGCCGGCCTGGGTGAAAGGGAGTGGTTCGGTTCTCGTGAGGCAAGGGCTTGAGACTCCAAGCCGCTGACAGACCAGATCCGCCGTCTTTTCCGCCATGAAACGGTAAATGGTGAGCTTTCCACCGGGAATAGTGGCAAAATTCTCCAATCCGTTCTGTACGTGATCCAAAAGGGCAAATCTTCGACTCACGGAATGATCGTCGTTCTCGCTTTGTGTACTTATCAGAGGCCTGACCCCGGCATAGGCTCGAATATATCGTGTAATTTCCAAAATAGGGAGCATCGTTGCTTCTTCGTCTACAATAAGGTCCACTTCCTCAATTGTGGGACGGATTGTATCCAGGGATTTGATCCGCACTGAAGTTGTTCCAAGGATGGAGGCTGTGCCGCCGGGAACCAAAATGTCTCCATTTGCTGGTCTGCGCAAACGATTTATCACCCGTTTTGTGAGCCTGTTATCGGTGACCAAGAGGCTGCCTTTGGAATAAAGCATATCGATTGAAATGCCCGCCAAAGCAGCGACCTCTCCAACCCAAACTCCCGCAGCGTTAACCACCTGCTCTGCTTCGACAATTGTCTCCTCGCCGGTTTTGGTGTTAAGCAGATAGGCGGCTTGGATACGGTTACCGCTTTTTTTGAAGCCCACGACTTTATTGTGGCACAGCAAGGTTGTTCCGAGTTGTTGGGCCTGGGAAATGTTTTCAAGAGAGAGTTTAAATGGATCAATAGTTGCATCCTCCACCGCATATGCAGCAATTAGTTTTTTGGAAAGGGCGGGTTCAAGTTCGTGGGCATCTTTGATGTCCAATGCCCTCACCGGTATGCTGCATCTGGAACACAAATGAGGAAAATCCGCTACATACTTTTCGTCATCACCCTCAACCGCCACGAACAGACCACCAGTGTTTTCAATGCAATGGGGAGCCAACCTTTTAAGGAGTTCACTTTCTTTCCGGCATTCCTTTGTGACAGTTGGATCGGTGGAGACATAGCGCGCCCCGCTGTGCAAAAGTCCATGATTAGCGCCGGAAGCACCGGCGTTTATGTCGCCTTTTTCAGTTACGATGCACTGAACACCGCGCAAGGCCAAGTCCCGGGCAAGACCTGTACCTGTGGCTCCACCGCCAATTATAAGTACCTGGGTTTCCATACACTCTATCCCTTGCTTAGTATGTATCAATCATCGCGCCCTTACGTAACACACGCCTGAAACCGTTTCAAGCACATGATAGTAAACAATAAAAAAGCCCTGATATGAACGATTACACATACATGCGAATATCGTCTATCAGGGCTTACTCTTTTATCTCTCGCCCTAAAACAATGATTCCGGCCAACTATGCTACATTTGAAACCTAAGCTGACTGGTGCTGGCTGGGGAAACTATGTATTTTTTATATAACTTCAGCTCCTTAAGAAACTTAAGAACCTGAGACATAACATTTATTGTGTATACTTCAACTTTATATTATTACTATATAACAGTATCTGTCAAGTATTTATATCTTATTGGTCCGACTTTGGCGGATTAAAATTCATGGATTGACCTCGTCATTTCCATCCTTTTCAAGAAAGAAACGCCACTTGCAAAATAAATCCTTGGGATGAGGGTCAGGAGGGGCAAAAAGACATTCAACCCGAATACGATCGTCTACTGCCTCGGCAAAGCTTGTAAATTCCCCTCGGTGCATTTCCTTACATACAAACTCGTCTAAACCGCGCCTAATCCTGGCTTCTTGTGTAGGGCAAGATGGCACAGAGATGATCATTTCATTTTCCGTTTCTTGAATCTGATATCCTACCAGGATGCACCAAGGGAAAAACCTAAGGGCTTCCACAAAACCTTTCAACCCCCTTTCCTTTATATCAAATCGAGAGATCAGGTCTTTTGCGGCCATGCCGGAAACACGCCCCCACACCTTTTCATTGAGTCTCTCAGCGGTTGGTTGATCAAATTGCTCAGCCACATATATAAACCAGAAAGCATCAACCACCCTGTAGTGCCATAGAAGGAATTCCGTATATTTTCTTAACTCTGGTGCTTCCATTTCCCTGAAAATTTCCATATCCATGATTTTCTACCTTTTAAGTTATTGTATTATTATACATAGGTGATCGGCTAAGACGTACCCAGATAACTCCCAACATATTCCAACATGCTGAATAAACGTATCAAATTAGATATTATATATTTTTAGAAGGTACATAAAATATACTTGACGTACTGGATTTGTTTAGTGTATACTCCTTTCAAACTTTAAAACTGAAAGGAGGATAAAATGACTGACATTGATAACTACTTAGAACTTAAGCGGGACTTGTTGCAAGCTCAACTTAGAGTTGTTTATCGCCATCAACGAAAAGCATTACCACGTGGGCAAAAACTAAAACGTACATCTAATCTAACTATTGTTGAAGACATACTTCAAAACTCCGACGAACCTCTACACATTTTAAAAATTATCCGGATTGCTCAAAAAGACTATAATGTCAATTTAGAAAGAGACTCTATCGTTTCTGCCCTAATAAAAAAGATTAATGCAGGAAAAATGTTCCTTCGTGTTGCGCCCAATACATTTGCGCTTAAAAATAATACAGAAATAGTTGGTGAAGGAGGTGCTTCATGAGTTTTATTCATAAGTTGAATACGTTGCGTAAAGTTTTAGGCATCAATGAGCACTTCCAGCGCGAAAAAAAATTCCTCTTTTTGAAATCATGGTATGTTTAATCACCACCTTCTCCGTTTGTGGAAAGAAGAAAAGTATTGCTGATGCCCATAGAAATTTTGTAAAACACACCGGAAAGAATGTTTCCAGAAGCAGCTTCTGGAAACGAATCGCAAATAAAACACTCTTGGATTTCATTGAAAAAGCTGTCCTTCAATTCTCCTTTCATATCCAGGAAAAGGCCCTTTCAAAACTTTCATGGCTTTCTTTATTTGAGGATGTATTTATCTACGATGCATCTCCTATACGACTCCCTGCCGGGTTATCAAATATATTTCCCGGCAATCGAAAAAATCACAGCCCTGCCTGCTTAAAATTAAGCGCCCTATACAGACTGAGTGTAAGGAGCCCAGAATGGATTAAAATTAGTGCCCAAAAGTCACACGACAGCAAGTTCCTTCCAGATTTGAATCAATTAAAGGGGTCTTTGTTTTTATTTGATCTCGGCTACTTCAGTCATGCTTTTCTGCGTCAACTGTGTGAAATTGGAGTCTGGTTTGTATGCCGTTTAAAAGCAAACTCCGTCCCAATAATAACAAAAGTCGTCAAGGGTGTGGCGAAGCGACACATTGGGCGACCGTTGGACAAAAATGTCAACCTAAGAGGCATGATTGTCGAGGTCTGGGGAAAGTTGAATCTCCCCGGAACAAAATCCCTTGAGGTTCGTCTTATCGGTTTTCGATTTCCTCTCACAAAAGAATACCGATGGTATGTTACAAATATGCCAAGTTCAATGGTATTAGCAGAATGGATATACCCTATTTATCGACTAAGATGGCAGATTGAGCTGTTTTTCAAATCCATTAAGTCAATGCAGCATGCTGATCAAATAACATCTGAAAATGAAAATATAGTTCTGGTCACTGCTTATAGCTCAATACTCGCTTCTCTGATTGCAAGTTCAATAATAATTGAATATGCTGTTGTCTCTGCCAAGATAGAATTGAAATCTATTACAGCGCAACGAATAACATTCGTTTTTTCTCAAATAGCGCATGACTTGGCAAAGTGCATTTTGAAGAAAGATATTTCTCCAAAAAGCTTTATTAATAATCTTAAAACTCTGCTTCCATTACTCGTTTGTCCAAACCGAAAACGTAGGCCCACGTCATTAGAAATAGTAGCAACGTTCGATTCAATATAGAAAAAGAGTAGTCTTATCCGATCACATATGTATTATTATATTAATGAAACCCAATGACAAAGCTCACCTGCCTTTAGTGAGTGCCAGCGGAACACTGGTCTGGTGCACTGACAGGTTGGCGGCATGAAAAGGCAAAGAGGACCTTTAATAATGGTAACGGCCTTGTACAAAATCGATTCCGTTCTACCCCACTATACAAACTAACTGATGCTCTTAGGTAATTCTACGAGACCAAACATCCGATCCGAGGAGCTTTAAAGATTCTGGTTTGCCAATACCCTGAAAAGGATCTCGCATCACCGCTTCGATTAATTTGAAGGTTCGAAGCGCTGTCCGACGGTCGGTCTCAGCCCAGTAACGTAAATCCTCTCTAAACTCAGGCTGAAACACTGCTTCTCGCTGTTCAGGCTTTCGGGGTGCTTTGCTATAACGCCTACTCAAAGCCGACCTCGTCACTAAGCTCATCGATGGTTTGTGGTGTTACGGTTCCCTTCCGGACCCTTTCAGGTGCGGAGAGAAGTCTCTCTGCATTGGCTGGTGACCGAAGCAGATGAGCCGTCTCAAGAATACCGGCTAACTCGTCAGCTGCAATCATAGCGAAATTTTCACTCCCACGCCGCTGAATTATTACCACTTCCCTGCTTTTTGTTACCTCATCAATTAATGAAACAAACGTGCGCGGGCATGAGTATAGGTTGTTTGAATTGCCATATGTACCCCCTTAAAATATGTACCTATATGATGTACACTGGATTGAGCTCGACCTTTCAGGTCGTCTCAATCCTTAAAGGCTACTTGATAAATGCCAGGACATCGTTTACATGAAAATGTGCCACGACATCGTTTACAGCTTTTAGGGGAAGCAGGAATTGAAACCTACTTCCTGATGTTAAATTAACGTAATTTATAATCAAACTCGTCAACTTGAAGTTGGTCATGAAAGAGTTTGAGTTTTTGTTCTTTGACATCAATGGTAGCCACAACGTATTCATACTGAAGCTCTGGTGCAACGCGAAAACACTCGCCGAAAATATCAATGGTGCGGTGACTCCGGATCAATCTGATCAAGTGATAATATCCTGTCTTTGGTTTATCCACTGCCGTTCTTGTACAGCCGTTTTTTTTCATGAATACCTCCTTAAATAAGTGTGTATTCATGTTATTAAACCTAGTGGCTAACTGATTGTCAAA
>Ga0233415_10001174_pt1 | contig 11543 bp, 10 predicted proteins | sample Na_anoxic_12_MG_FD_188631 | JGI IMG/M metagenome (GOLD analysis project Ga0233415, IMG submission 188631) | Seawater microbial communities from Saanich Inlet, British Columbia, Canada - Na_anoxic_12_MG | ecosystem: Environmental > Aquatic > Marine > Inlet | place: Canada: British Columbia...
TCAATAAACCAGTTACTGAAATGATGAAAAAAATTGGCGAAGAATGGAAGAAATTAGAAGAACCTGAAAAGAAAAAATGGAAAAATATGGCTGAAAAATTATAATTATTTAAGGCCTATCGCGTCTAATTTTTGGCAATGAATTATCACTCAAAGATTTTGATAATTCATAATTTCTATTATTTTTTTTATGTCTATCACCCTTTTCTACCAATCCTGCTAATTTACCTAACTCATTTTGTAAATCTCTAGTAATAGTATTTAATTCATCTTTAATATCGTCATGTATTTTTTGTTTGGCAAATGTTTCAAATGTACTCATACATATATCAATAATTATACATAATTTATCGATTAATAATGTAAATTTAACAGAATTATCGTTTATATGTTGATATCTGTTAATTGTGTTTTTATATATATTTAATAAAAGTTTAATAGATGTATTAAAATCATCTAATTCCATATTAAATATATATTATTTACTATTTTTATATGCTTTTATATACAGAGAAATATTATATTTTATGCCATTATATATATAATTAAATTCTAGAAATTTAATTATTACTTAATAAAAAATGATTAATATAAAAATTTTATAATTTTATAATGATATATAGAGGTATGAATATTGAACCTAAATATTTATATGCAATAATTAGAAAACCTCAGGAAGGTAAAACATTTATTTGTTTAAAAAATATTTGTATTAATAATAATAATATTCATATTATTGTTACAATGAATTCAATTAAATCTAATAAGCAATTTTTTGAGAGAGCATATCAACAATTTGGTAATAAAATATGTATTTTAAATAGCGATAATAAAAATAAAGAATATAATCAAGCAGATAATATTAATAATATAATAAATTATATTAAAAAAGAAAATTGTAATATAATTATTTGCTGTGCTAATGCAAAAAGATTGCGAGAGAGTATATATGATTTAATTGAATATATTGACGATTCAAAAAGTATAAATAAATTTATATCTATTCATATTGATGAGGCACACGAATATGTACGTAGGTATTCAGATAGTATAACTAAATTCAACGAACATGAATTAGTAGATCGAATATATATGTATAGTGCAAGTCCCTTTAAAATGTGGGTACCAGAAGATTCAAAAACCAATGATATTTTTAAGAGAATATATGTAATTGATATTGCAGAGCAATTTCAAATTATGAAAACAGATAAATATTTTGGTGTAAAAGATTGTGAGCATAAAATTATTGATTGTAGCAATGTAAAACTTATTAATGAAGAAATACCAAAATATTTAATAGAAGAATATATTGAAAAAGATATAGAAAAAGAAAAATTTTTATTAAAAAATAAATATTATAGCGATCATTTTCCATTCTCATTAGGCAATGAAATTAAATTTTTATCATATACAAAATATATATTAGAAAAAATGAAAGACAATGAAATTAAAAATAATAAATTTTCATATAATTTTGTGCCAGCATATGTTAGAAAAATAACACATTATGCTATAATGGATATTATATTATCATTATATGATAATGCAATCGTTATTATCATAAATGGCGATGGTTCACGAATTTTTTATATTGGAGATAATAATTGCCGTAAGAAAAAAATTATGATAGATGAAAATGAATCAGCAAAACAAATTCAGAAATATATAAAAAAATATCCTAATCGACCTTTTTTTATTACAGGATTTCATTGTATAGGTATGAGTGTTACATTTATTAATGAAATAACTGGTAATTTTGATAATGTAATATTTAATCATGAACATTATCATAATCAACCTGAAATATTGTATCAATTATGTAGATTTTTGTTTAATTATATTACATGGAAGAATACAGATAATATAAAAAAAACAAAACTATTTACTAATTCACAAAAAACTCTTCAAATTTGTTTAGATTATGAAAAACAGATAGATAAAATTGAATGTGAATTATCAGGCAATGTATTAACGCAAGATGAAGTAATGGGTGATTTTAAAACTAATAAACGGATAGTACCTAATGAAAAAAGATATCAAGCATTAAACAGACACAGTAAATGCGAAATCAAAACATTTATTGTTGAAAATGGCAAGGATGATAAAGTGTATAATAAAGTTATGAAATATTGTGCAAAATTTAAATTTTCTGGAAATATAAAAAAAACTGTAAATGATAAGGGAGAGCAGCGTTATGTATGTTCTTTAACAGGTAAAAAATTATCTGAAAAGTCAATACCAAAAAAAAATGCTAATAATTTTTATGAGTGTTCACTAACACAAAATAAAGGAGTGCAACACAATCCAAGTGAAATAAAAAGGACACTAAAAAGATGGGAACCTACAGCAGCATTTCAAATTACAAAAAATACATATAAATATTTTCGTATATTTGTTGCATATAATGATTTGGAAGACTCGACAGATTATATATGGTTTGTACGAACATTAAAATTAGAAGAAAACGATGATGTTAAAAAATTATTGAATAATTCAACAAATAATGTTAAAAAACCATTAAATAAATCAAATAATAATGTTAAAAACCCATTAAATAAACCAAATGTAAAAAAAACATTAAATAAATCAAATAATAATATTAAAAAACAATCAAATAAACCAATTGTTAAAAAAATAATTATTAAAAAAATATATAATTATTAGATATTATATATTTTTTTTATCAATATTATATTTTATAATTTTGTATCATCGCATAAAACTTTATTACTTTCATTAAATTTTATTGATTCATCTATTTTTACACGAAGCTCTTTAACAGTGGGCATTTGTATAATAGTATATTTTTCATAATATATATATTTCAAAAATCTAGTTGTTAATTTTGAATACCACTTATAATACATTTCAATTAATTCATTTGCTAATAATTGTGCGTATTTACCATCAAAACCTTGAACACTTAATAATACATTATCAATTGATGTATTATTCCATTCAGAAAAATTGGGTTTATTTATTTCATCTTGTAATTCTTTAATAATAAATTTATTATGTATGCTAAAATGACATTTATTACACATTTATATTATAATATATCTATTATTTTATATCTATTATTTTATATCTATTATTTTATATCTATTATTTTATATCTATTATTTTATATCTATTATTTTATATCTATTATTTTATATCTATTGTTTTATATCTATTATTTTATATCTATTATTTTATATCTATTATTTTATATAATTTTCTATAATAATTGGATTATTATATATTAATACATTACCATCTTCTTTATCATCATCTATTATTTTTATATTTTCCGGAAAGAGTGAACTATCAACTAATTCTTCTTCGGTGTTATATTCATTATCACTAATATTTTCATTAATATTATTTATTGTTTCTAATTTATCATAATATTTTTCTATTGTGGTAGAATTCATTTTCTCTGCGAGTATGCTTATTGAAATATTTTTATTATTATGATGGGTATGATATAAATTTAAAAATATATATAATGATGTAATAATAAATAATAAATGTATTTCTTGATATTTAGATAAATATCCTAAAAGTACAATGCTATTATAAATTATATATTTCCAATTATTATTATTGATGAATATTAAAAATATTGAATAATTTATCGCATAATGAATTATATTTAAATCATAATATTGTGAAATAATTTTTAATAATTTTATATATTAAAAAATAAATATAATGAATAAATTATATTTGTTATAATTTGTTAATACATTATATATTTTTATAAATTTTTCATTCATATATTGAACAATAGTACCTACAATTTTATTCACAATTAAAATATATCCAAATTCACATATTAAACTAATTAAAAAATAATCTTTAACAAATAAACCTAATATTAAAGCACTAATTTTAAATAAATATTTATATAAATGCGTTAAGTTAAAAATTGTATTAAATGGTTTTTTATAAATTGTAAAAAATAAAGACAAAAAAGGTATAATAATAGTATTATTAAAAAATGAACCAATTGTCCATATTGTAAACATCTTAATTACCATATAATTAAATTTAACTATATATACACCTATGTCAAAATTACTATTTTCTTGTAAACTATATATATATATAATTGAATGCAAAATATCATCATCTAATAATTTATCCCATTTTTTATTAATAATTACATCAGAAAACTTTTTTTTTGCAGTGCTATAATCAATGCTTTCAAATACATTCCCAGTTTTATATGTATAAAAATATGTGATTAATTTACTATAAACAATATTTGATTTTTTACGAGTATAATGAATTACAGATATAATAAAAAAATTTTTTAAAAATGTAGTAAAATTATTAACCATATTATCATAATCATCTATTATGTATAATAATTCTGTAAAACTTATATTAGGATTTTTATTAATATATATATTAGAAAAAGTATTTATTATAATCGCGAATTGTTTACATAATATCATCCTTAAAAATTTATTTTTCTCATAATCAATATATTTCACCATTTCTAGCAAATATTTTTCATATATCTTATTTAATATATAAGGACAAGTTATTAAAACTAAAAAATAATATAAATATTTAAATGATTCACACCATAATAAATAACAAATATATGTATATATAAATTCTAAAGTTAAATAATATATATATCTATTAAATGGTTTAATCTTATATATTTTATTTAAATTTGTTAATAAATCTTCTAATGATAAATCATCTAGTATAAATAATTTTATAAAAACTAATGCTGAAAATATACTATCAATTGTTATAGATAATAATAATACTGATATTTCTAAATTACTATAATATATTATTGGACAGACGATTAATAATTGTGATATTAATTTTATATAATTCATATTACAATAAATAATATTATTAACTTTTAAATACTTCTATTTGTAAATAAAGTTGTTAATAAATACCAAAAATAAAATAAAAGTGTTGTTAAAATAATATTAGTAAAATTAATATCTTGACCTAAAATCATAGTTCTAAAATATCCAAATAAGAACATAAATAATATTGTGCTAATTATAATCTCAATATTTTTATAATTATTCATATATATTTATATTATATTTTTTTATTATAATGATGTATCTCTAATAATATTAGAATCTTTATCTTTATTAATTAAATTTGCTGTTAATTTTGTTAAAAAATACCATATTAAAAATAATCCAGCAGGAACAAATAAATATAAATCTAATGGTTCTAAATTAATTAAATAACTTCTAATATAACTAAATAATATCATCAATATTGTGCCAATCCATAGTGTATGTATTTGTTCATTTGTTAATATAAATATATTATATGATATAATTGTTATTATTATCAAACAAAATATTATACCACCAGCAAAAATATAACCTATCATATATAATACTATAATATAATCTTTTTAATCTATATTTATAAATACAAAATAATTAGTCATTATTTTAGTTAATGAATACCATATTAAAAATATAACAGAAGTAATTAATATATCTATTAAATCAAATGTACCATTTATTATAATTGAACCAACTGAATATAATATAATAAAATATAAAGTACCGAAAAATATTTCTGTTAACTGATATTCTGTAAAATATTTCATATATATTATTTATTAATATTTTTTATACACATATAATATAATATAATGAGCAAAATAGATTATTGTAGATTACCAAGTATTCCTTGCTCAAAAAGATATAATACATCAAAATCTTATTTTAATAATTCCGATTTAAATACATGTAGTTTATTTAATCCAGACCAAGTTAAAAAATTCTTTAATCAAAATAGTAAAAATAATATAAATAAATATAAAGTATGTTATGAAAATTATCCAACTAAGGGTAATCCCGGAGATTATTTTTGTGAATTAAATGAAGAAAATAAATGTGTCGCTAAAAATATAATTAATTGTAGCTCTCAAAAAATTCAAAAAAAAAAAAATAAAGAAAAAAATAATTTTAATTTACCTAATGATTCTAAATGTATGCCACCAAATGTTAAAGGTTGTAATATAATAACCAATGATAAAGCAAAATTATATATTAATGGTAAACCATTTTATAAATGCCAAAATAATAATCCAGAAATGTGTATTGATGAAGTATATTCATCAAATAATTTTGGATATCCTATATCTCAATCACAAAGTGATCCACCAAATAGAAAATTATTATATACAAATGAATTTAATAAACAAAATAATAAAACAATTATAAGTTGTCCAAATAATTATGAAATATGTAAAAATCATAATAATTTATGCTGTAAAAAAGAAAATAATAAAATTGTAGATAAATGTATACCACCAGAAAATAATATTTTCGGTTCACAATATTCTAACTGCAATTTTGAAAATGATAATACAAATTTATTTGTAAATAATTCACCAGCATTAGATAAATATAAAACAGAAAAACAATGCTTAGATTGGTGCGCTAATAACCCAGATTGTAAAATTACAACTAAATTTTTAGATAGAAATGGAAACTTAAAATGCAGATATTATCAATATAGCAAAAATGATAATAGAATTCACATAGTAGATGATGATAATACAACAATGTATGATAAAAATAAACATACTTATGAACCAAATCCAAATAAAAATATTTTACCTAAATACGATTTCGCAAGTATACCATATGATATTACTAAAAAAGAAAGAGGAAATTTAATAAATGGATGTGGACCAAATGGATGTTGTGCTAGTGGTATAAAAAATGCAGAAAAAAATGCAAAGAATTGTTTACTAAAAAAAGAAAGTAATTTAATTGGCGATCCTTATAAACCTTATCAATATTCTTCACTAGGAGGTAAAACAAAAATGGGGACTATAAATAACTTATCTGGAAATGCTTATATAAATTATAATTAAAGTTTTATACATACATCATCAATTTAGAATAATCCATTTCCTCTTCTTTTCTATTTTTTATAGAATCATCATTAACAAACATTTTAAGTGCTTTTTCTAAATCAGTATATGTTATTCTTTTTTTTTTACTTCTAGGTAAACAAAAAACTCTACGAGCGTGAACAATTCTCACCATATGAAATAATGTTTCCATATCCCCGCCATTATATTTAAAAATATTCCTATTTTTTTCAAAAAATTCTATTGGAGTATTTTTATCTTCATCATCTATATACCACCCTTCTTCTTTTATTTTTTTTATAAATATTTCTCGAATATCCGCAGCAGAATATTCATCAATTGTAAATCTAAAAGGGAAACGCCTTTCTAATCCTTGATTATAAGCAAAAAAACATTTTTCTAATGCCTTTTTATATCCAGCTATAATACATATAAAATTACTCTTATTTTCAGTTAAATTTTGATTTATCGTATCTATACATTCCTTCGCAAATGAATCACGCTGTTCTGAATTACCTAATGAATACGCCTCATCTATTAATAATACACTATCTTTTGCATCATCAATTGCTTTTTGTGTTAATTTTGCAGTATGTCCTAAATATTTACCAATTAAATCAGATCTTCTTACAACATTAACTTTATCTTTTTTAATAACGCCCATTTTACAATAAATTTTTGCTAGAATATGTGCTAATTCAGTTTTACCACATCCTGGCGGTCCATAGAGAGCAGTATGCATAATATTTTTATTTCTTTTTTCAAAATCTTGTAAATAATATAGAATCATATCTAAAATATGTACTTTAACTTTTTCCATTCCTATCATATTTTTTAATTCAGTTAATGGTTCTATTAAATCATTTAATCTTTTTAAATTAATATTGTATTTTTTTTTATCTTCCGAATCATATAATAATCCTAATTCAATTAAATCATCAATTGTATTTATATCCTTATCTATTATCTCATCATATTCTTCATCATTATAAAATTCATCTGAATCATATATCTCTTCTTCTTCATCTTCATCTTCATCTTCTTCTGAATAAAATTTTGGTGGAGAAGGTGGTCTAAATGGATAAATTTGAATATATTGTAATCTAGGTTTTTTATTTTTATCATCATCTTTTCTATCATCATTATTTTTATTATCATTATTTCTATAATCATTATTTTTATTATCATTATTGTCATCATTATTTCTATTATCATCGCCATCATTATTATTTAGATGATTACATAATCTTTTTTGTGATTTTTTATTTTTGTCTGAATATTTATATCTCTTCATTATTATAAATAAATATTAATATTATATTCTTTAACCTTAATTTATTATAAAATAATTCTATTTTTTTATATTAATTATATAAAAAATTTAAAAAAAATGAAATTAAATCTATTTAAAAAAAATATAATATATATAATATTAATATAATGAACATATCAACAGACCATAAATATAATTGGGAAACGGATACTTGGGAAATTATTGAATCATACTTTAGAGATAAAAAAACTTTAGTTAAGCACCAACTTGAATCTTATAATGATTTTGTTGATAATAAAATACAAAAAATTATTAATGAATTTAGTCCTATAAAATCATTTACAAATTATAATGAAGACTTAGGCAAATACATGACAGAATATCAAATTGAATTTGGTGATATATCAATTAGCAAACCTGTAATAAATGATAATAGTGGAGAAGTTAAAGTTATGTATCCGAATGATGCTAGATTGAGAGATTTAACATATTCGGCGGATTTAGCGTGTGATATTAAACAGAAAATTATTAGATATAATCCAAAAAATTTAGATGATAAAGATATTACAGAATTGCCTGTTATTAAAAATATTTCTTTATGTAAATTGCCTATTATGTTGCAATCTAAGTATTGTGTATTATCTGATTTAACAAATAAAACACGTGCTGAAATGGGTGAAGGTGAATATGATGAAGGTGGTTATTTTATTGTGAATGGCAGTGAAAAAGTGATTGTATCTTTTGAAAAGAAATGTGAAAATAAAATTTTTGTTTTCCCACAGAGTAAAGGTCCATCATCAACATATTCGCATATTGCGGAGATTACATCGATTGATCATAATAATCCGGCATTTATTAAATTATTTTCTGTTAAATTAACAGCAAAAGAGGGTAATTTTTTTGGACGCACAATTAAAACGCAAATTAGTCGTGTAAGAACAGAAGTACCGATTGTTGTTTTATTTAGAGCATTAGGTGTTGTTTCTGATAAAGAAATTATAAAAACAATTGTATATGATTTAGATAATAAAATTTCAAAAATTTTAATTGATAATTTAGTTCCATCATTAGAAGAAGCATCTCCAATTAGGACTAAAAAAATTGCTTTAGAATATATTTCGAAATATATTAATAATATTATGCCAAAAAATAAGGATAGTCAATCTGAAAGTCATAAATTAAAATATACGGAAGATGTTTTAATAAATGAAATTCTACCACACGTTGGAAGAAATCCTATTAAAAAAGCATATTATTTGGGATTAATGGTTAGAAAATTATTATTAAACTATTTAGGTTATATTAATGATGATGACCGTGATAGTTTTATTAATAAAAGAGTTGAAACACCAGGTGCTTTATTATCATCATTATTTAGAATTCATTTTAATAAATTATCAAAAGATTTAAAGATGAGTGTTGATACTGATATTCGAAATGGTAGAATTAATGAGATTCCTATTAAAATTAATCAAAAAATTAAATCTTCTACATTTTCAACAAATATTAAATATGCTTTATCAACAGGTAATTGGGGATTAAAAAATCAACCGAATAAAAAAGGTGTTGCTCAAGTGTTAAGTCGTTTATCATATTTATCTTCTTTATCACATCGGCGTAGAATTATTGCACCAATTGATAGAACTGGTAAGCAAACTGGGCCAAGAAAATTACATAATTCTCAATTTGGAACCGTGTGTTGTGTAGAAACGCCTGAGGGAGCTCCAATTGGTATTGTTAAAAATCTTGCGATGATGACACATATTACACTTAATAGTGATCCGCAACCGGTTATTGAATGTATGAGTGAATTGGGTGTTTTATCATTAGAGCAAGTTAGACACGAAGAAATTGCCATTAATGTTAATGTATTAGTAAATGGTAATTGGATAGGAATTCATAATGAGCCGGAAGTTTTTGTATCTAAATTAAGAAATATGCGAAGAAGTGGTATTATTAATATTTTTACATCAATTGCGTGGAATATTAAAATGAATCAAATAAATATTAATACAGATGCAGGTAGATTATGTAGACCATTATATATTGTTGAAAATAATGATTTATTAATTACAGATGATATTATTAAAAAAATAAAAAATAAAGAATTATCGTGGAGTAATTTATTAGCAAATTTAGATGGTGGAATAGGTATTGGTGCAATTGAATATATCGATACTGAAGAGACAGATTGTTCTATGATTGCTATGAGTTATAATGATTTAAAAAATAATAATCCAAATAATGAGGCATTTTATAGATATACACATTGTGAAATACACCCATCTATGATGTTAGGTGTAGTAGCATCTAATATTCCATTCTGTAATAGTAATCAAAGTCCGAGAAATCTTCACCAAGGGGCTATGGGTAAACAAGCAATGGGTATTTATGAAACAAATTTCAATAAAAGAATGGATACTATTTCACACGTATTACATTATCCACAAAAACCATTAGTTAATACACGACCAAGTATTTTTGTTAATAGTAATGAATTACCTAGTGGTCAAAATGCGATTGTTGCTATTATGTGTCATACAGGCTATAATCAAGAAGATAGTTTAATTATGAATAAATCGTCAATTGAACGTGGGTTATTCAATGCAAGTACTTATAAAACATATAAAGATAAAGAAAAAGAAAATAGTTCAACATTAGAGGAAGAAAAATTCTGTAAACCGGAAAAATTTAACCCAAATGGAACTATTAAAACACGTGGTATGAAACAAGGGTCATATGATAAATTAGACGATAATGGTTTTATTAAAGTTGGTTCTAAAATTGAATCAAATGATGTTATTATTGGTAAAGTTTTACCATTAAAACAAACAGCACCAAATGAACCAAAATTTAAAGATGCAAGTACTAGTATAAAAGATACTGTAGAAGGTAAAGTTGATTGGGTATATTCTTATAAGAATGATGGGTATAAAGAGGCTAAAGTTCGTGTTAGGTCAGAAAGAGTACCAGAAGGAGGTGATAAATTTGCGTGCACATCCGAGTTTACCGAGGTTTTGTCGTTAGAAGGTTGGAAGAGTATCAAAGATATTAAAATGTCTGATAAAGTTGCAATTTTGGATGGAGATAATGTGAAATATGAATGTCCATTGAAATTACACGAGTATGATTATGATGGTAAAATGTATGAACTTAGAACTCAACAAGTTGATTTAACAGTGACACCAAATCATAGGTTATGGATTAAAGGAAGAAATAAAGATCATTTTGAATTTATGAATGCGGAAGATGCTTTTGGCAAAAGAGTTAGACATAAAAAAAATATTAATCATTTTGAACCTGATGAATGGATTGAAGAGACATTTACTATACCAGAATATACAGATAAATTTAATCACATAAGGGAAAAAATTTATATAGATATGAATGATTGGCT
>Ga0233415_10001175_pt1 | contig 11542 bp, 18 predicted proteins | sample Na_anoxic_12_MG_FD_188631 | JGI IMG/M metagenome (GOLD analysis project Ga0233415, IMG submission 188631) | Seawater microbial communities from Saanich Inlet, British Columbia, Canada - Na_anoxic_12_MG | ecosystem: Environmental > Aquatic > Marine > Inlet | place: Canada: British Columbia...
GTTTATACCATTATCTAAAACGTCTTGACCAAAAGGCATGTATTGAGTTATGGTTTGTTCTGTCGCTCCATCATAAAACTTAAAACCAGTACAAGTTTCTCTCTCGTACATATACATTAGTATAGGTTTAGGAATGTAAGGTTTGTAAGTTGGTTGTTCTTCTAAAGCATATCCAACTGTAATATTATCTCCACTAAACTTTTCAAATCTTAAATTCTCAAAAGGTAGTTTAACATTGAAATCACCTCCATCAAAACTGTAACCTTGTTCTAAATCTCCATACTCTCGTTTTAATACAGTAGCAAAACCAATGTTTGGATATGACTTACTAACCTCATGCTCAAAAGATATACGTTTATACAATGGCACTTTCGCTACATCAATAGTTTCTACATCTACAAAGTCTGTAATATCTGTAACTGCACCTTTTTGATACCAATAGTCTAATGGCTCTACTTCAAATGTATCTACTCCTTTAGGGTAACAAGTAAGATTGAATTGTTTTAACACACCACTAAAGAAGTCACTAACTTTCATGTCAGGCATTCTATTGCCTATACTGCTAGTTAACGTTAAATTGATAGTGTTATTTACACTTGTATAACTATTATTTGTTATTGTGTATCCACTTTGTTGCCCTCCGGGAGTAAACTCTGACAATCTAGTTTTATAAATATATTGTGTATCTAAACTTATAACTCCATCTGCATAAACATCAGCTCTAACTCTCCCGTTTACACTAGATATTAAATTAACACTAGAATCTCCATTACCACTTATTCTACGTTGATACACTCCATTTAAGTAAACCTCTACAAACCATGTAACAGAACTTGAGGTAGTATTGAATATATTTAAAGATACTGAGGAAGTAAAAGTAGTATTTGGTTGAGTGTAACTAGATACTTGTACTTCATCTGTTGTGTACTTAAATATGCTAGAATCTCCTCCAGTTATATCTATCGTTTCTAAATTTGTCCTAAGTAAGAAACTCTCTTGATTTTTACACCAAAGAAATAAATTAGTAAATCTTTTATCTGATAAGAATAACCCTGAAAAGTTTACATTGTAATAATCTGCAATAACATCAAATATTCTAGCAACTTTCAAAGCTGGGAACAATTCAGTAAAATCTATTCTCCCACCAGTTATGCTAATATCTGTACTTGTACTATCTCCATAACTCCATACCCTATCAGAACTAATCAATGGGTATCTAACATCGTAGTTAGTGCCTGAATTTGGAGTAATAACTCTATTGTAAACCTCAGTACCAGTATAAGTGTGGTCGTACGTTGTGTAATCTAAATCACTTAACTTATCTTCACCAAACAAGTCTTTAAGAGTAACTAAGTCACCATAAAAAGTGATGGTGTAGCTTTCTGCGTTACCATCTTTTAAATTTGCTTTCTCTAATTGTATCTTACCACTTCTAAAAGGTGTTCTGTCTATTTCGATAAAAGCATTTCTTCTTAATCTTTGGTCAATTAATGTAGTATCTAAATCTACTGCATTCTCGTAAAAATGTTTAAATATTGAATTATTAATTGAACTTGCTGGAACTGTAAAACTTTGAGAAAAATCTGTAAAAACTTTAGATATATCTTGAATATTTTGTATAGACAAATTAATATCAATCTTTTCATCATTAAACAACTCAATCTCTGTGTAGTCATTACTATCTCTTTCGCCCTCTATGTATATTTGTACACTTCTCATTAAGATACATTGTTTATAGTGTTGTAATTAAATTCAAATTCTAAAGCGTAATTGATTTGCTTAGTATTTATATTTTGAAATAATTCAGTAGATTTTGTTTTAAGTTTACAAGGGTAACCATTAATTAAAACCTTTTCACTTAACATTATCTCTTTTAGAATACTCTTAAAATCTTCACCTACCCAGTCTGTGTTAACCTTGATAGATTCTTTACCGTTCAAATTAAACTCTTTGCTTTGCCCTTGTATTGTGTTGTAACTTGTTATACTAGACTGTAAGTTTTTATGTTCACTAGATGTAACGTTTAACGTATCATTTGATGCAGCATAAAACCATAACCTTTGATATTGACCGAACTTATTTACAAAGTCGCATCTTATAGGTGTGTATTTACAAGCCTCTTTAGGGTAAAAGTAATAAGTAGCAAGTACAGTTGTAGTAACATTATCTATTATCTCTACTTTATTTCCATCAGCATAGTAAGCATCAATAACACTTTTGAATTGTCTAGCTACATTTTGTGAGCCACTTGGAGCAACTATTGCAGTTTTAGTAACGCTTGTTGTAGCACCACTAACTAGATTTGTGTAGGTTGCTTTTAATTCCTCACCAGCTAACCCCTCTAATGGTACACCAATTGAACTAGGTACTTCATTAAAATCAGCAGCTAAATCAATAGTGCTATCGTAGTGATAATAGTAAGTACCCTCAGTCATTAAAGACCTACCTAAATTTGGGTTACTTCCATCTTCGTAATAACCATAGCCATCGAAGAAAAAATAAGTCGTTGTTGTAGATAAACTAAAACCAGCACCAGTATTAGCATACACTTTAATAGTACAAGTACCGTAAGTATCTGTGTTCATTCGGTCGCTACTATAAGCACTTGTAATAGAGTTAAAGTTAGAATACTCCCTAAGATAAGGTGAAACGTTATATTGTGTCTCAGGCTTGTTAGATGCAGCAATTAACTTACTTAGTGTGTAAGTTGGTGAAGTTGGTATTGCATCCGTTCCACTTGCTATGTATAACTCAACCTTTGTAGAGGTTTGTGAAGCAACATCAACCTCAACTATAAAAGGGCTTCTTGTAAATATACTTGTCATTATTTTTTAGTTTCTATTGCGTCTATAAAATTCTTAGTTATGTCTAAGCCGTATGCACTTATTAACTCATTAGGTAGGTTTTTGTATGCTTTCTCAAATGGCTTAGTAAAAAATAAACTTGGCTTAATACCGTTCTTAAATATACCCTTAGCAATAGCAAACTTTAAACCTTGTCGGTTAATAAACTTACCATCTTTATTACGTGGTGCTATACCCTTTTTAACAATCCACCTATCTAAGTTCTTTAACATCTGTCTACTTGGTACATTCTTTTTGAATGAGTAAGGAGTAGTATAAGCAGACCTATAACCATTAACACCTTTATCTTGCCATACCCCATAATCAAGCATCTCAAAGTATAGACTAATTGAATTTGGATTTACTTTAGTAACACCCTTAATGCTATTATACAACTTCTTAGAGCTATTCTTTTTGGACTTACTAAGATTTGATTTAGCTTGTTGTACAACATACTTTTTAAACGTGTCTAATGACTTTTGTGTCTCTTCCCTATCTAACATATTGTCATTCCATTTGGCACTACTATATCAACTGTTAAAGTCCATCCAGCTACTGCATCTTCAAACCTATCCATAAAAGGCTCTAAACTTGCATTTGATAGTTGGTATAAATCAGTAAATAAGTCACCTCTTTGTAAACGTGATACTATTCTAATAAGTAAAGATTGCATATTGTTTAATACATCGTCCTCGTTATCATTACCTACGAATACATCAGTTGTTTCTATTTTGGAAATATCTACTATATCCATTGATAAAATACTAACATTATAAGTTAACGTGTTCCCATTAGGTGTACATGAGTTAATCATTAGGTGACTTAATGGGTACATATCTTGTTTAGCATTCATTACCCTATCAATAGTTCCCTTAGTAACTGTATTGCAAAATGGCTCCGCTAGTAATGCAGTTTTTAACTTATCTGTTATGTTGTAGTAATCTATCATTGTTTATTTCTTTTCTTAGCTTGGTTTATTTCAATCTTTGTTTTCTCAGTTTCAAATGATAGTAATGTTAATGACTTAAAAAGTTCCTCTCTACTAACTTCATCAAGTCTGGTAACGTCTCCTTTAGCGAGTGTGTATAGGCATTGATACCACCCCCATTTTCTCCCAAATTGGTACTCTTCGCTGTATTCATTTTGTTCACTTCCTCCTCCAAAAAACGAGGTAAAACCACTAACAACTCTGTCCCTAAACGATAAAAAAAAACCAACGCTGGAAGCACTATGTCTAAGGTTACATCTTTAAAGATTTCAAAGTCTATCTTATCAGAATCATAATCTTCTATCTCGTACTTGTGTTTGAATTCACCAGTAATTCTACGATACATTATACCTATTAGAACATGATAGTTGTTTACGTCTGAAATATTAGAATCAATATCCATATACTCACCGTTGGTAATCTTATCTAAGTTAGGAATGAAACCATATTTAACACCATTCAAAACAAACTTCTCTTTAAAGTCTCCCTTAGTTTCAAATAGCTTATTGAAATGCTCTACAAGACCATCTAAGTCACTTAAACTTATCTTAGCCACATCTTTTAAATCTATTCCACAAAAGCACTCCACCATCTTCTGATTGATAAATTCAGCATCATTAGAGCCTTTAACTACATTCATAAATCGAACGTAATCTTTTAGTCTTATTTCGCTTAAACTTGTTGGAATTGTTAATTTAACTTTCATACTTATTAACTAATTTCTTTATAAAATGTTGTACTTGCCCCTATTTGGATTAACTAATTGGTACGTTACTGCGTATCTCAAAGCATCTAAAGCGTGATTAAACTTGTCTATTGGTGTCTCACTCTTCTTCTCTAACCATGCGTAATTATTCAGCTCTTTAATTAAGTCGGTTGAGCTTTCATCTATGATTAAATCGTAATCTTTTATAAGTGCTATACCCTCTTTAATTGCATACTTAACACATGGTACAATGTTACAACCTTTAGACTTTAATTCACTTATAAGTCTAGGTTCTGCATTGTCACCAATGATTAAGCCATTACCAGCGTTTTGCTTGTTTAACGTTGCTAGTTCGCTTGTTGTTAAGTGTGTCTTATAAACGTGTAGCTTAACATAGATAACCTTGTTAGATACATCTATTGCAGTTTCAACGAGTGTACTTGGGTCGTTTGAGAATCCATAATCCTGACCGAATACAGATGTAGAAACTTGCTTAAATTCTCCTAGTTTCCAGTTGTTAAATATTATACCCTCTGCCTTATCTAACCAACCACCTAATATAGTGTGTTTGTACTTCTCAGGTCTGCGTTTCTTTGTTTCTTCAACTTGATTAATAAATGATTCAGATAAGTGTTTTATATTATCTATGTAGGTAGTATGAATAAACGTAGTGTCTAGTTTAGTACCATTAAACCCAGCATTAACTCCTTTATGTTGAAAGAATTTATTGTAAATAAAATGTTCTTTAGTAGCTGGATTCAAAACAAGTATTACTCTATTCTGTTTCTCCTTATGTCTTATAGATAAATCAATCTTATCAAATATTTCCTCATCCGTTAACTCTTCAGCTTCATCTAGCACCCATGTAGTAACACCACTTAGTGACTTTAAAGATGCAGTTTGTTGCCCTGAACTTGTTTTAATACCTTTAAATAAAATCTTTGACCCAGTCTTTAGGTTTATTATTTCATCCTTTGTAATATGAAAATCTTTATAAGCATCAATTAACTCTAACTTCTCTAAGAATTCAGGAATGATTGAAACGTGTGCAGACGTTAAAGTATACCTTGTAAATAATATTGTATGCCCTACTTCATAAGTTAATGCGAGTAAGAACATAGTAACCCCAAAAGATTTACCACTACCACGACCACCAGTAACAACAAAGTAACGACTATCTTCGCTAAATAGTGATGTGTACTTAGGATTGATTAGTACTTTATTCTCCAAATCCTAGAACTTGTTTAATATCAAACGTGTTAACGTTGTGTGTAGTTTCAACTGTTTCTTTAGGCTTACCATAAGTATACTCAATGACTAGCTTAGATGCACTAATTCTATCACTATCTCGAGCGTTTTCATTCTTTATAATAGCAGCTAAACATTTGATTGCCTCCTCAGAGTGTGGCCTCATTAAATCTCTTATTCTGTTCTCTTCGTCTTTTGGTTTACGACCAGCTTTACCCTTAGTAGAGTGACCACCATTATTTTTTCTATTATCCATTATTTCAATAATTCTATTAGTTGTTTTACTTTCTCTATTGTGTTTACGTTGTAAAGTTCTATTTCGGCAGCATCATTTACATACATCGTTATGAAATTTTCATCTCTAAAATAATTTAACTCTATTTTATCTGATACTTTTAAGTCATAATTATCACTCATAACAAGCTTCTCAAACCCCAACTCTTCTAACTTTGATATTTTCATTTAATTTTGTTTTAACTAATTAATTATTACACATTAGTATAAAATGCTTTGTGTACAACCTTAGAGTTAAATCTAAGTGTACATCTAGCTGATACCATTCAAAGACTTCAACTATTTTAGTACTCATTATAAACCTTTCTTAGTTTGTTTATAATATCTCTCCAGCAATCAGAGCACGTTGTAGGCTCTTGTTTTTGGTTTAGTACCCTATTGTATATCAATAGTAGTTTCTTTTGCTTAGAGGGGTTAATTTGGCTTGTACGACCATTAAAGAACTCTGTTAGTTCGTTGTATTCATATTCAAGTAGACATAGTGGCTTAAAGTAAGGAAACATTTTATTTAGTTTCTCCTTTCTTTCATCGCAACCACAATCTTTTCCAAATGCAAACTTGACTAGCTTATCTATTCCAGTCGCTTTAGTGATTTGTTCTACTGTGTCACCTAGACCTTGAGCTTTTGGTTTACGTTTCCTTGTTTGTTTTGGTTTACTTTCCATTATAAATCTAATGTTAATTGTTCTTGTTGTATCTCGTACTTTTTAAGTAGTTCGTAATCTTCATTCTTGTAATCTTCGTAATCCTCTCTAAGTTCTTTTCTAATTAGTTTCTTAGTTTGTTGTAAGCTCCAAAATATTGTTCTAGCACTTATACAAGTTTCTTTTGCTAGTTTTCTTATAGAAGTCTTTCTATTAGAGTATATCTCAAAGAGCCTACTATCAAAGTGATGCTGACTATTAACTACGTTATTAATGTTTTGTTGTAGCTGGTCGTAGGCCTCTTGTTCTTCGTTGTTATTATCTTCTACTTCGAATGTTTTAAACTCTGCTATGTCAGTATCGGAGTACCTTGTGTCTTCTTTATACGTATCAAAGAATATATTTCTTAAAGTCGACCAACAATAGAAAAGGTTTAATTCTTTGTCAGGGTATCGCTCTAAGTGGTTATGCAGTCTTATGTACATTTCTTGTACTACATCTTCAGGGTCAACGTTTCCTCCAAATGTTTTTACTATTTGAATGTACTCTTTGTGATTCTTTGAAAGTTCTGTTAGGTTATTCATTTCTTTAGTCTTACTTCGTGATTAGGATTTAGTATAACATCTTCATATTCACCTATTAAATCTACTAATATTTCATCTTCAAAAATTTCAACCACCTTAGCATCTAAAGTAACATCTAAATCTTCATAATGTACTTCAACTATTTGACCTACTTCTATATCTTTAATATCAATCATAATTCAACTTCCATAAAATAAAATTTTGGGTACTTCATTTTTTTACCAGCAACATTAATATAATAATGTTTCTCATCTTCATCTTCTACTAGATAGTTGTAACCTTTCCTTAACATGGTTGTTTCATGCTCTAGCATCATTTTAACTATTTTTTGTTTTCTTGTAGCCATAAGTCTATTACTAATTTAGATTTGTTTAAATCGCTTTCAAACTCACCTTTCTTGTTTGCTCTTTCTAATCGTTTAACTATATCGAATAGGTATGTATTCCATCCTCGCTCTTCAGCCACTTTGTAAAGTGTGCCTTTTGAATTGTTATAATGTTTTGGTACTTCCATACTCAAATATAATAATTTTATTTTAAACTAGATACATCAAACTTAATAAATTCACAACCTTTTTTGACTATTACTTTTGATGCTTGTAATTCATAGATATCTCTATCATCAAAGTCATACATTTTAACAAGGCAATCCTGAAATACTTTAATACAATTATCTAAGTCTTGAAGTTTAGAAGATAAACCAAATTCAAGTGTTAGTTTGTAAGGTGCTTGATTAATTTTATAATCTTTTGGAAGTTGACTTAAAACATTTTGCACATACACTTTATGATTGTTGTTTTTGAATCTTCTGCCCTGATAGCAACTATTAACGGATAGAGCTTTTATGTTTATTGTGTTCATTTGTTAAAAAGTAAAACTTGTTTTAAATGTAACCTTTTCATTTTTACACCATTTTACAAAATCACTTGATTTAATTTTACATTTTTCTAATAAAAATAACATTAACATATGTTTATCTACATCTTCATAATATAAATTATTCATTTTATTTTCAATTATTTCAGGATTTTTATTCATCCATTTAACAGCTTCAATCTCAATATTTTTATTTCTATTTATGCTATCTTTAATTAAACCACCCCTATCATTTGAAAAAGAAACATCATGAGCTAAACCATGACATTTAGAACATATTTTAATTAAGTTTGATTCACTATCTTCACCTCCTCTAGATTTAGGTATTATATGATGATTTTCTAAGTGTTTACTTGATGTGTTACATATTTTGCAATTCATAATCTTTTTTTTGTAAATATAACAATATTTTTAAAAAGGCATTTCGTTATCAAAATTAACATTAGGAACTAATGCACTTTTCACTTCTTTTACTTGTCCTGTTCTCATTTCATCAACAGTATCAAATGGACTTTTACCATCAAAATAATATCTATTTGTTTTCCTATTGTAATTAATTGCATCTATATCTTGAGGTATACCTACTAATTTTTGTTTCTTAATCTTTTGACTTCCAAACAAAACTAAGGTACTACTAAAATCTAAGGCTCTATCAGGTCTCCATACGATTAAAACATTGTCTGCTTTATCTGCAAATGTACCACCTCCTTTAATTCTATTTGTATCAGGTCTTAAATACTTACCTTTAGTATCTTTCTGAGGTGTCAATTGGTGAGCAACTAAATGTATAGATATATCATTTTCAATAGCAAATCTTTTTAATTCACTCATAAATCTACTTATGTATAAATCTTCTCTTTCTCCTGACTTCATTTTATGCTCAACAGTATTGTATGGGTCAATTATTAAATGTCTAATACCTTTCTTTCTAATTAAATATCTAGCTTTATTAAAGATAGTTTCTAAATTAAAATCTTTCTCAGGATAGATTACAAAGAACTTTGAACTAATAAAATCCATTGCCTCTAAATAATCCTCTTCACTCATTTGATTTGCTTTATAAATAGGGTCTGAGGTTTTACCTATGTATATTTCGATAAGGTTATCGTAAAAATCATTTACTGGTGTGTTTTCAGGTGAGAAGATACCAAAGCTATCACCATCAAAAAATGCTTTTAAAACACATAAACTTTCTAAGAATAAAGATTTACCCTCATTTTGGTAACCAGTCCATATATTTACTTCTCCAGTTCTCCAAGTCCAAGCCTTATCAATTTCTTTCCAATAAGTTGTAGTACCTCTTTTTTTACCATTTCTAAATGAATCTAGCATTGAAAGTTTAACATCATTTAAGTTGTATACTCCCTCAACTGGTACTTCAATAGCTTCTAGTATCGTTTTCTTTAGTTCTAATGAATTATATTTAATAAGATAGTCGTTAGCATCTTTACAGTCTTTAAAGTTTGTTACAAGGCATTTTTCAGCTCCAAACCTCCTTATTAATTCATCCTTTAATCTTCTACCATTATCATCATTATCAACTGCAATGTAAATTTTTTCAGCATTTTCAAATAATTCATAAGAATTAGTTACACATTCTAATTTCTTATCTACGTTCTTATCGTTTACATTTGGAGCTCCCTGATTTACAGATGTAGCATTTTTAAATCCAGCTACTTCAAAAGCCATAACATCAAATTCACCCTCACAAACTATAATCTCTTTTTGACCTATACAATTATCATAGTTGTACATTATCGGTTCAGCTTCCTTAGCTTGTCTAAAATCTTTTTTAGATATAAATCTTTGCTTGTAGTTTATTAGCTCGCCATTTCTTAAGTATGGAAATATAACACTTTCACCATCCTTAGACATTGCTATTTTATTTGAGTTAACTACACTTTGAGTTATACCTCTATCGGTAAATAATTTTAATGCTTCATCTGATAGCTTAGTGAAGTTCTTTTTTTCAGGTCTTATATACATTGGTTTAAATTCTATTGGTTTAACACATCCTTTCCAACTACACTTATGGCAGTTGTACAATCCACTCTCTAAGTTAATAGATAAGCAAGTATCGTTTATATTTGTTTTGCCTATATCGAAACAGTTAGGACATTTCACTTTTTGCTCTACTCTATTTCCTTTTGGCTCTATTCTAATATTTCTAAAGTTATCTATCATTTCTCCATGTTCATTAATTCCTCAAAACTGTAATTCTTTTTCACTTGTTTAGTTTCAATTTTAACACCATCCTTTCTTAACCATGAATTAGCTGTTAAATATAATGAAGAATATTTAGTGTTTTTAGAATAGTTTTCAATTTTATCTAAAATATCATCTATACTAGATTTTTCATAAACTTCATTTAGTTTTTTAAATTCACCTAAAGAAAGTGATAGGTGTTTAAATTTTCTATAAACTTCTTCTTTTTCTTCTTCTTCTTCTTTTTCTTCTTCTTCTTCTTCTTTCTCTTCTTCTTCTTTCTCTTCTTCTTCCTTAGGGTTAGTCCCTAGGGTAGTCCCTAAGGGGGTCGGTGGGGTAGTCCCTAAGGTATCTTTAGTTGCTCGTTTCCAACCTTTTACACTTGTTTCTATTTGGTGTCTTTGACTCTCATAGCATAGATTAACTATAAATGATAAATCGTTAGGGTCTTCATCTAAAAACTGTTTATTTAAGATTGCAGTTAAAAAATCTAACTTATCCTTATCAGTTTTCAACTCGTTAAACACATCAAAATAACTCCTTAAAAAATTAAATGCTTTTCTTTTAGTTTCTTTAACTGCCATAATTAATCAATATAAGTTACATTATTATTTAGACCTTTAAAATTTCCCTCAAATACAAGTTGAATATCTTTACTATTTAACCATTCATCTCCACCGAAAATTGATATAAATCTGATTAAAGCGTTTTCAGCACTTAATGCTTCTTTTTTATCACTATACTGTTTTAATACAATATAAGAATCAAATTCTTTACTTAACCTATGAGATTTTAACCTATTTTTTAAGTTAACTGAACAACCAATATAAATTGGTTTTTTATCTTTAATTAAAAGATAAACTACATACTTTTTCATACTTCTATAATATTTAAACGTAAAAAGCCATCGTCAAAAGGTGCGTAGGATAACCTTTATCGGATGACTTTTATAATAAATTTCTTTTGAAGTTCCTACGCTTCGAGTGCAAATATACAACTTTATTTTAAATAAACAAAAAAAATAAAAAAAATTAAAAATAATTTAAAAAAGTATTGTTATTCAATATATTTATATTATATTTGCAGAAACAATTTAATTATTATGAAACATTTATTTAAGAGTTTATCAGAATTTCAACAAGTAGTACCAGTGAT
>Ga0233415_10001178_pt1 | contig 11520 bp, 18 predicted proteins | sample Na_anoxic_12_MG_FD_188631 | JGI IMG/M metagenome (GOLD analysis project Ga0233415, IMG submission 188631) | Seawater microbial communities from Saanich Inlet, British Columbia, Canada - Na_anoxic_12_MG | ecosystem: Environmental > Aquatic > Marine > Inlet | place: Canada: British Columbia...
ATTTCCACCAGTTGAATTAGTTAAGGGTGTAATACTTAATGAGGGAAGTAATTTTTAAGTATCGATTTTAAAACAACTGAATTTTAAGGAGATGTTATGAAAACAAAAGTTTATTTAGCAGGTTACAGTGGAGAAACAGAATATAGAAAATATGTGAAAAGAATGTGGGGAGATGTATTGACTGCATTTGATCCCATGACAGAAGTTGATGCTGAGATTGTTGCTAAAGCAAAAAATAGAAGTTTAACAAAAGAGGAAGTTGCAAATATAGTTATTTCTGATAAAGAAGAAATTGAATCATCAAATTACTTGGTCGCATATGTAGAAAGATTTTCTGCCGGTACAATGATGGAAATTATGTATGCATGGCAAGAGGGAATTCCTGTTTATGTTATATCAACTAAAGAATCTATGAGAAAGGATGTTTGGATTGATTATCATACAACCAAATCATTCAAAACAATTGATGAATGTTTTGAAGAAATTTTGGCTGAGATTGTAGATAAGGCAACCAATTCATGGAATAGGAACATATAATAAAATCTAAGGAAATAATATGTCATCAAAAAAATTCTTTGAGCGAATGGATAAATTAAATAAACAGTCAAATGCGGATCATCCAACTTCAACCAGTAGATATAATGATGAAGAAATTAATGATGCAATCAAGATTTTAAATGAGAATATAATAGGTACATCAAAAGGAAATGAAAATATGAATGAATTAGCGAATATGGGCAAGGAAGCAAATGCAGGAATGGTAAGAGATGATAGTTCAACATCTACTAGACTTCTTGATAAGAATTGGAGTCCCTTAATTGTAAGGAAATATCAGATGCATGGTTGGCCACTATTTATTGGAATGATATGTGATGCCAACTTGAATGATCTTGATACTTTAATTTACGAGATTGATAAAGATGCTGTTAAATTAGGATTTACAGATGGAAAGATCCAATCAGCTAGAAATTATGCAGGTTATATGAGTGATCGTATTGTAAAACATTATAATTCTATAAAAGTTGGAGTAACTGAAGGTGTGATGGTTTTCTGGTATATTGATAAGATGGCTATTGCAAGTGCATATGGTGATCTAATGACTCATTATAAATGTGCTCAAGAATTTTATAGTATTGTAAATACTTTACCTCATATTTAATAAAGTTGATTTGACATATAAACAATAATGGTGGGGGGAGAAATCCCCCTGCTTCATGAGTCAATATGATAATTGATGGAAAATATTATACAATCATTAAAGACCTTGGATTTGTTAATTCAATCGGATATCAAGTTAAACTTTTAAAAATAAATTCAATAGAACATTTTGCAATTAAACAAAATGGATTTTGGAGATTATGGACTCCAGAAGATAGAAAAACATTTAATGAAACTAATTGATGAAATATTTTTAGGAGATTAATATAATATATGAATTGTAAAACTATAAATTTTGAACTTGATTAAAAAGGATTTAAGATGCCATACATTAAACAAGAAGATCGTAAAAAATACATTGAACTAATTACACTAGCAGAAAAAATTGAAACAGTTGGTGAATTAAATTTTGTCATAACTGCTCTTTGTAATAACTTCCTTGCAAAAAAAGATGATGAATCATATGAGAATTTTAATTCTGTAATGGGTGTTCTTGAATGTGTAAAACAAGAATTTTATCGTAGAGCAGTTAGTCCATATGAAGATATTAAAAAATCAAATAATGGAGATGTTTTTTAAATCATGAAAGGTTATAGAATTAAACACATACCAACAGGTCTTTATCTTGGACCAGTTAAAGGTAGTTATAGAAGAAAAACAAATCTATCGAAAAATGGTAAAGTATATTTTTCAAAACCAACTAATGAAAATATTAAATCTTGGTTTGGCAGAACGATAAGTATAAATGAAACCCAACTAAACAAATTCAATATTAAAGCTGAACCTTGTTCATGGAATAAATCATTGTTTTCTGTAGATGTTGATATCAATGATTTTGAAATTGAAGAACTATAAGGAGTATGAATATGGGAATTGATGTAAAAATCAAATATCACGAAGATTATAATTTAAATGATTGGGGACCTCTTAGATATGCAAAAGCTGGTGATGCTGGAGTTGATCTAAGATCAGTAGAAAAAGGAGTTGTATATCCAAAAAACTCTGCTATATTTAGATGTGGAATTTCTATAGAACTCCCTGATAATTATGAAATGCAAGTTAGATCTAGAGGTGGGTTAGCTTTTAAAAATGATATACAAGTTCATTTCGGAACCGTTGATAGTGGGTATCGTGGTGAAATTATGTTAAAGGTTTTTAATTTACATAATAAGGAATGGCTTGTTGTAGAACCAGGTATGAGACTAGCTCAAGCAATATTCTGTTATGTTCCTCAAATACAATTTTCAACTGTTGATGAATTAAATGAATCAGAAAGAGGGGATGATGCTTTTGCAAGTTCTGGTCTTTATGATTTCCAAGAACAAAGAAAAAAAGACTCCGAGTGTGATTGTGAGCCTAAATGCTCTGATTGTAATTGTAAGATAATTATAGAATAAAATCATAGGACGGTAGCTCAGTAGGTTAGAGCATCTGACTTTTAATCAGAGGGTCGTGGGTTCGACTCCCACTCGTCCTACCAAAGTTTGGACTGGATCTTTGCGTGAATAAAAGGGATATGAGAATTCCTAGTAACGATTGATCCGGTCCATTTTATATAATCGCTCCTTAGTTCAGTTGGCTAGAACGCACGACTGATAATCGTGAGATCGCTGGTTCGAATCCAGCAGGGGCGACCATTTTTTTATTTAGGATTTAATATGAATGAAATATGGGGTGAAGCTTGTAAACGATTAACATCAGAACCATTATGTCAAAACTGTTTAATAGTTTCAATATGTATACATTTGTGTGAACAAGGATCTTCTAGAATTGAAGAGATTATAACAGAATTGGTTGATGACATTAATGAAATAGATAAAACAAATGATAAATATATATAAATGTATCATATATGAACCATAATAAGTCTTTATGTATCATATATGATACATTTTTTTATATATTCAGTAAATGTTAATATATTGATAATTGAATACAAAAAATTGCAATAAAGGATAATATGTTGATGATTAAAAAATTTATATTAAAAACTTTAATACCTCTTATATTTTATATTATAATTATAGCGATTATAACACACCTCATAATATCAATGACAGAAGCATCAGATAATACAGAATCATGGTATCGTGATAAATGGACATCTGAAGTTTTAGGTTTAGATCCTTCCACAAATACAGAAATTAGATTATATAATGATAACAATGAATATGTTGCTCGAGCAGATATAATATCTGACCATACTATTTATGAAGTTGATTTTGCTTCAAAATGGCAAGAAGGTATTTCACAATCGTTATATTATCATATACTTACAAATAAATATGCAGGACTTGTGTTAATTATAGAAGATGAATCTGATTATAAATATGTTGATAGAGCTAAATATCTTATAAATGAATTATCTTTACCAATAAGGATTTTTTTAATTGTTAATATAAATAATGAATGGAGATGAGAATGGCCGAATATTCAATAAGCCCAACAGGTGATAAATATAAATTACCCAAAGCTGCACATTATAACAAAGAATTCAAACGTATTAAAAAAATTGTAAATAAAAGAAAAGACAATGGAGATGAAATTGTTGTTGTAATGGGACTTGGATTTGTTGGGGCAGTTATGGCTGCTGTAGTTGCAGATACAGACAACAAATTTGTTATTGGAATGCAAAGACCAAGTGTTAGAAGTTTTTGGAAAATCCCAATGATAAATTCAGGAGTATCTCCAGTAAAAGCAGAAGATCCAGAAGTTAATGAGATTATATCAAGATGTGTCAATGATAAGAAATCTTTGATTGCAACATATACATCTGAAGTATTGAAATTAGCAGATGTTGTGGTTATTGATATACAATGTGATTATATCAAAACTAAAGTTGGACAGGTAGTTGATGGTCATGCTGATATATCTGCTCTTAAAAAATCATTTGAAATTATTGGAGAAACCATAAAAGATGATTGTTTAGTTTTAATTGAAACAACTGTACCACCTGGTACGACAGAAAAGATTGCATATCCAATAATAAAGAGGGGATTTCATGATAGAGGTATTACATCAGAACCTCTTCTATCTCATAGTTTTGAGCGAGTAATGCCTGGTAAAAATTACGTTTCTTCTATTAGAGATTTTTGGAGAGTTTGTAGTGGAATAAATGATGAAAGTAGAAGTCGAGTTGTAAATTTCCTTTCAGATGTATTGAATGTTGATGAATATCCATTAACTGTTTTGGATAAGCCTGTTGAAAGTGAAACATGTAAAATCGTAGAAAATAGTTATAGATCGACAGTCCTTGCATTCATGGATGAATGGTCACGATTTGCTGAATTAAACAAAGTTGATATAACCAAAGTCATTGATGCCATAAAAGTAAGACCAACGCATAGTAATATTATGTTTCCTGGTCCTGGTATTGGAGGATATTGTTTGCCAAAAGATGGTGGATTAGGATATTGGGCTAATAATGCATTATTTGGAAATGAAGAAAATATTTTTAAACTATCAACTAAAGCTATAGATATAAATGATATGCGACCTATGAGAATACTTAGATTATTGTCTGATCATTTTATCAAGGATAAAATGTCTGATGATACTATAGATGGAATTACAGAAGGTATAAAAGTTGGTTTATTGGGAGTTTCATATAGGGAAGATGTTGGAGATACTAGATATAGTGGATGTGAGCTTTTAGTTAGATCACTACTAAGTGTAAATATATCAAATATTAAAATACATGATCCATACATTAAAACATGGCATGAAATTGAATCACAATCGGAATATCCAGTTAAAGGCATTGATTGGAATAATCAATTGAGTAACCAAAATCTTGCAAATGATCTTAAAATGGAAGATACAATTTCAGATACAATTAATGGTGCGGATGTTGTTATATTAGCTGTAAGACATGCAGAATATATGAATCTAGATCCAAAAGATGTTGTGGATATGATTGGAAATTCTGCTCTCATTGTAGATTGTTTTGGATTATTAAATGATGAACAAATAGCAAAATATATTCTATTGGGGTGTGATGTCAAAGGTCTAGGTAGAGGTCACATTGATAGAATTAAAGAGGAACTACAGGGATATAATATATGAATGATTTGAAATTTGCTTGTAACGAATGTTTATTAAAATCTACATGTACTAAACGATGTAAGAATACATTCTTAAAATCTAATCTCAAGCCTTTATTTATTAAATCATTATTGATTAATAAAGAATGCCCAGATTGCAAAAGTAAAAATATGTCATTCCAAATTAAAAAATCAACATGGTATCATGATGAAATAATTATTTTAATTAAATGTAATGAATGTCCATGTTCTTTAAGATTGGCATACTCTACTGAAGATTTTGATGAAAATGATTATGAAGTTGATGATCTAGTTGATAATTTTAATACTAGATCATTTGAATATGACAATTTTCTTAGTAGTATTAGTATAGAACGAGCCAAAGTAAGTAATTTAAAATTAAAACATATTGATGAATTTAAACATGAATTCAATGATTTAATTAATAAAAAAATTGATACTGTTAATAATAAAATTAGTGAACTTAAATATGTAATCGAAGATTATAAGAAACTGTTATTTATATAATATTAGTTTTATAATCAACCATGAGCTATTATTTTATTTTGTGAGAACATACATAAAAGATAAATTTTTAATGCCCCCTTAAAGGAATTGGTCTACTTATGGGACTTAAAATCCCTGACTTCGGTCGTTCGGGTTCGAATCCCGAAGGGGGCACCATTTAGCGAAGTGGGGTAAAGGTATCCCAGTAGATTGCTAATCTATCCAGGTGAAATATCCTGTCCGAGTTCGAATCTCGGCTTCGCTGCCAATTGTTATCAAAAGGATGAATTATGAAAATTGAATTTTTGAAACATATTATAAAACGGATAATAAATGTCAAATCAAAGAAACTACAGACACTGAATGCCAAATCAAAGAAAACACAGTATTATTCTAATATTAATATACATTTTAAAAATAACACACTTATTGGATTTAATATAACAATTCCAAATAAAAAAGAATATCATTATCCTTGGTTAAAATTTAGAAAATGGTATTTTGAAAGAATTAATAGTCAACGATATTGTTTAAATTATGCGGATGGTGAAGTGTGGATTGATAGAAATGAAATTCAAAATATTGATATATTTATCACATCAAAAAGGAACTCAATATAATGGAATATAGAAAGCCACACATAATGGTAATTGGAGATATTATGTTGGACCACTATTTAGTAGGATCTGTAAATCGATTATCTCCAGAAGCTCCAGTTCCAATTGTAAATGTTAATCGTGAATATCATCGTTTGGGTGGATGTGGAAATGTTGTATCAAATCTAACATCAATAGGTTGTAGATGTAGTTGCATTTCTTCAATTGGAGAAGATAAAAATGGAGAACTTATAGAACAAGTAATGGAATCGAATGGAATACATTTTTTACCTGTTTATAACAATGGACCAACAACAACAAAGACTAGAATAGTAGAAGATCAAAGACATATTCAAATGTTGAGATATGATCTAGAAACTATTGAGGAAAGATTCATTGAACGAATTTTTAATAAAATTGAATGGAAATTTTATGATTTGATTGTTGTATCTGATTATAACAAAGGATGTATAACACCATATGTTATGAAGTTTTTGAAATCATTACATATTCCAATAATCGTTGATCCAAAACCAAGACCTGAATCATCAGAATTATACAAAGATGTATTTCTAATAACTCCAAATGAAAAAGAATATAGAGAAATGGATAAAATTGATTGTTTATATACATTAGAAACATTGGGATCAAAAGGAATGGTTCTAATGTCAAATGATTCAGATTTTTGTCCTGTTCATATATCTTGTGAACCTGTTGAAGTATACAGTGTATGTGGAGCAGGAGATACAGTAGTTGCATCAATTGCTGCTTGTATATCTAATGATATTGATATAGTAACTTCAGCTAAAATTGCAAATAAGTGTGCACATTATGTTGTAACAAAACCAGATACAGTTACTCTTCCAAAAGAAATTTTTGAAGAAGCTGTAGAAACATTTACTTAATGATTACTGCCCCTTAGTTCAATTGGTAGAACAGTGGTTTTTGGGGCCACGTGTCGCTGGTTCGAATCCAGCAGGGGTAGCCATTTTAAAATCTATAATTAAATCAAGGAGACTAATTTCAAAATGGAACAGATAGTTTTGCTCAATTCTAATTATAGTTTTCTTGGAGTAATAAATTGGAAGAAAGCTATAAAGTTGATGGTTAAAGGAAAAGCAGAGGTCATTAAGAATAGTAATAATAAACTTAATGATGAATATATCATTCCACAAGTTTTGAGGTTGGTGAATCTAGTTAAAATTGTATATAAGAACAAAATTCCATATTCAAAAAAGAATGTCTTTATAAGAGATAGATTCAAATGTAAATATTGTGGTAAAAAAACTTTAAAGCCAACAGTTGATCATGTATTTCCACAATCAAGAGGTGGTAAATCAACTTTTGAAAATTGTGTTTGTTCTTGTAAGGTATGTAATTGTAAGAAAAATGATATGACACCAAAAGAAGCAAAGATGCCAATATTAGGCCAACAACCACACCATCCTTCAGTGATGGAATTTTTGAGGCATAAGATGTCAACATTGAATGTTGATCTAAGTGATATATTTCAATAATTTGTCCCGGTAGTTTAGTGGTTAGAATACGGGCCTTTCACGCCTGTGACCGGAGTTCAATTCTCCGTCGGGACACCAAATTTAAATAGGAGAATCTTATGGGAGAATGTCAATTTCGTATATCAGAAATGTCTGAATGTGGTCTTGAGACTCTTCCTGATTCTTCCTATTGTTGTAAACACAAAGGTCTTAAATGTGAATATTGTGGTTCACAGGTAACTCATTTTTGTAAAGAATGTAATGTTAAACTTTGTGATGAACCATATTGTACTATGTCACATAACATTGAATCAAAACATTCTAGAATAACAATGGGCTCATAGCTCAGGGGATCAGAGCAAGAGATTTCTAATCTCTGGGTCGCAGGTTCGAATCCTGCTGGGCCCTCCATACATATTAAAAGGAGATATCATTGGAAATTCATGAAAAAGTTAGAAAAATTCAAAAATCAATTAACGATAAAATGATTGAAGGTAAGTTTGACGAAATTGATGAAATTATATCAAAATTAGATTTATCAGATTTGTCTACATTTGAAATGGTAGGGTATTTAAGAATATCATCTCCAATAAAAGATAAACTAAAACATTGGAAACCATTTCTGATAGAAGTTGAAAAATATTTAGATAATTTGGGAGAAAAATCTAACACTATATTAGTAGGTTTATTATGAAAGAATTTAAACAAGTTATTTTGGTAAGAAAAGATTTGAATATGTCAACTGGAAAAACAGCTGCTCAAGTTGCTCATGCATCATTAGGAGTTTTAACAAATTCAATGCATACAGATGATGTAAATCATTATGAATTTAAATCATATGAAGCAGCTACTAAATTTACAGTTTGGTTGAATGGATCATTTACTAAAATTATATTGGGCGTTGAATCTGAAGCTCAATTGTTATATTTTACATCTGAAGCTAAACGATTGGGAATGTTACATACATTAATAACCGATGAAGGTAGGACAGAGTTTAAAGGTAAATTAACTCATACATGTCTAGCAATAGGTCCAGAACAATCAGATGTAATTGATAAATTGACAGGTAAATTATCATTATTAAAATAGGAGGATGATATGCATTTTATTTATTATAAAGATATTTTCTAAGTACTTTAACTTAGGAGGTATTTAAAATGTATGATGTAAAACCTATTGACGAGAGAGTATATTTAAGAGGGAGTGATGGTTCTATTGATGTATATGAATCATATAATACATTCATTCAAACTTTTGATTATTATGGATACAAAGACCGTCTAGTTCAATCTTTACCAGAATGGAAATTTTATAGATGGAAACCAATAAACTGGGACATATATCCATCCCAATTTCAAACAAAATATGTTTTAACATCACCAAGTGGTGAACATTACTCATATTTTAATTTGATGTATGATCTATCCAACTATCATGTAAAAAGATACCAATACACCTTTAATTATAGAATTAGAGGAAACTTTGAATTTCGTAAAGACCCTGTTCCGTTCACTGGGAAAAAACAATGGTATTTTAGATGTTATTATAAACGACCAAAAACAACAAATGAAATGCGTGCAAATTATGCTCATATTGAATTTGTAAGAGGGAAAAGAAACCCTATAAATTTACCTTCAGCTTGGGATGATGTAGTTAGAGGTGATGTAAGAAATAATAAATCTTGGAAAAATCAAAAGAAAAGAAAACAATGGATGTAAGATTTGTGGAGCTTGTTATATTTATGACAAGCTCCACTTTCTTGCGTTGACATCGATAAAAACAATTTATTTTTTGAGAACAAAATAGAAAGATTAATGAAAAACTAATAAATTCATATAGGAGGTATTACGATGTCAACTAATCATAAATTCGCAGGAATCAGATATGATCAACAATCTGTAATTAGTAGTGATGTATCAAAAACCCACATAAATGAAGAATGTATACTTATCGGAGTTTTAATTGGAACTGATGGGACAAATCAAGTGACTCTTAATATATATGATGGATTGAACAATTCAGGGAATCAATTATATACACCAAATATTATTATTCTAGGATCTTCAAGTCTTGTTTATATAGCACCAGAGCCTTTTCAAATATCCACAGGGGTTCATGTAACTGTTGACGTTGCAAACGGTGGAACTTGTTATCATAGAATATTCTATGATAAGTAAAGAAGGAGGCATATCATGTCAGGAGGAATATTTAGATTAAATCAAACTGGTGGATTAACATTAGTAGATTTAAATGCATTAAAAAATAAACCAGACGGTATAGCTGGATTGGATTCATCTGGTTTAATTCCAAATAGTATATTACCACCAGCCGTTGTTGGAGCATTAAATTATAAAGGAGTATGGGATTGTTCCGTTGGATCATATCCATTAACTCCATCATTGGGAGACTATTATATTTGTTCTGTAGAAGGAACAATCGGAGCAGTTGATTATCATGTTAGTGATTGGTTAGTGTACAATGGATCATCTTGGGATAAAATAGATAACAATTATGGACATGAACATGATTTTAGATATTACACGATCATAGAATTAGATGCAGGTCAATTAGATAATAGATATTATACTGAAACAGAATCTGATTTATTATTTGGTCCAGACTCAACTGCAATGAATGATGTTTATTATACAGAAACTGAATTATCTAGTACATCAATTGGTCATACTTCAGGTGCTCATAAAATTGGATTTCAATCATTGCCTGGAGCTACTTATAATACTATAGCTGAAATGTTTGAAAGAATTTCTTCAACAGGTAGGCTTTTTGGTGGACTTATAACAGCAAGTGACGGAACAAGTGTAACTCATATTGATATTTCAGAAGGATCTGGACTGATAAAAGCTTTAGATGATGATGCTGCTGAATTAGTATCATTTAATTGGAGTGCATCTACTAACAATCTTATTCCTAGTGAGTCAGTAAGATATATAGGAATTGAATATAATTCAGGAACTCCACAAGTAGTTATAAAAACATCTGACACATGGGATTATGATACAGAATTTCCATTAGGTGTTGTTGTAAGAAATGAAGCCTTGCATATAGTTAATAATCCTTGGTGGGTTGGAGATCTTCCTACTAATATTATTGAAAGATTTCAAGCTCTTGGCAGATTTTCAAGAGATGAGTTTATTGGTGGTCTTGGGTTAAGCGTTACAGGAACAAGAAATATTTCAGTAAGTGCTGGGACATTATGGTGTAGAGTTAATGAATTTCCAATATCTGCATTAAATACTAATGTAACTGGAACCTTTAAAACTTATTGGGTTGATACTGGAGGAAATTGGACTGAATCAGACAATACTCAATATTCAGTATCTCAATGGAATGATCCAACACAAGATACATTGCAAACTATAACAAATAATTCTTTTGTAAATTGGTGGGTATATATAATGCCCGAAGATGATGAAATTGTTTTGTTATATCCCCAAGAAGAATATGATACTTCAGCAGAAGCAGATTTAGGAACCGGTCCTACACAAATACCTTTAGCTGTAGAAAAAACTGGAGTTTTGATGGGAAGAATTATAGTTGAAGAGGGTACTGATATTCCTGTCAATGTACAGACTATTTGGGATACTGCATTTAATGTAACTCAGGCATCTAATCATGGAAATCTAAGCGGACTTGGTGATGATGATCATACTCAATATTCATTGGTCGATGGATCAAGAGCTTTTACTGGAGAAGTTGAGG
>Ga0233415_10001181_pt1 | contig 11492 bp, 16 predicted proteins | sample Na_anoxic_12_MG_FD_188631 | JGI IMG/M metagenome (GOLD analysis project Ga0233415, IMG submission 188631) | Seawater microbial communities from Saanich Inlet, British Columbia, Canada - Na_anoxic_12_MG | ecosystem: Environmental > Aquatic > Marine > Inlet | place: Canada: British Columbia...
GTAGAATCTCAAATAACTCTTGCTCACTGTTGTTGTCCTCCAGATACTGCATTATTGGGTGCATAGTTTTATTTACAATTATTACATCTTACATATCCTTTATGGCCATACTTCTCCATTTTAGCTCCACAGTGCCAGCAACATCCATTAAACCAGTAGTTCCAAATCAGTTTTAGCTTTTTCATGTTCTAGGTGTTACAAGTTCTTTTCTTCTTCCATCTAGTCCATCATACCATTCTGAAATAGTAACTACTTCTAGTATACCTTCATCTTTCTTAGCTTTGATGTAGTCTATAAATGCCTCAAAGTTCGCTGTACTCCAATCAGTTGTTCCTGCGTCTGCCACGTCTTGTATGTCGTGAAAGTTAAAGATAACCGCCCCACCCTTAGCTAATGCTTCGTCAACATATCCCTTTGCGGTAGCTAGGGAGGTAGTCTCGACTATTTCCCTTCTTGAAAGTTGATACTTATCTGCTACGATGTGGCTCTGCAATCTTCCCATACCAGTTCTCGCCGCTATTATCCCAGCGGTAGCGTAATCATCCATAGTGTCACTATTATATGCTGAAAATGGGACTGCTAAGAATTTAGCACCTCTTGGCATTCCGTTGCTTTCTAAGTAGTCTATGTCTGCTTGTAATTCAGCGACAACTTGTGCCGAGGTAAGTGTTGTTAAATCAACATGAGTATACGAGTGGTTCCCCATATCCCAACCATCAGCGTACATTTCTTGCAGTTGAGCTAACGTCATATAAGCGTCAGTTGAACCGATGCTTAATCCTGGAACAAAACTTGTACCGTTCAGTCCTAGTGGATTCATATACGCATAAGCTTTTGTGTAGTCGCTATCATTTCCATCATCGAAGGTAATTACCACTCTAGGTTTTGAATAATACCCGTACCTTAAGTCATCAATTATCAAACTTTGAGTTTCGCCAGATAACGATAATGCCCTGACTCTAAGTTCTGTTATACTTGACCAGTCAGGAGAATTGTTTATATCAAAATCATCCTTATTAAATTCTAGGAAATTCCAACCGTTAACGACTTGTCTGATATTTGTTTTTTGAGAGGCATTTATATTGCAAAGAAAATAGTTTGTGGCATCTGTTCTGAAATAAAGAAGAGCAACAGTAGACTGATAATATTTTTCCACATCTTCGATATACACCCACATTGTGAACCTGTCTACTTCTGATAAATCTAAGGACACTGTTTTTGTGGTATAAGCTGAAACAGCGTTTACCGAAGTAACTTTTAGAGAATTAGTACCGCTTTTAACCAAAGTATCTTCTGCCTCAATAGTTGCCCCTGTCCCTGTTACTGACCAATCTCCAATAGTCTCAAAATCTTCTAGGAGTGTTCCCTCTAGTATCTCATAATTAGTTTTTAGTGCGTTTCGTGACATAATATTTTATTTAACTAATTATACTGCTCTCCAGAATATTGTTACACTTCCTGTTGCTGCGTCATCTGACTCCATTGTAATGTTTGTTGCAAATGTTGCACTGTGGCAATCAATCTTAGTTCCTGCTGCTGTTGAAGCTGGCAAGGTGATTTTAGTAGTCGAATCATCTTTAACTAAAGCCGCGTGTGCTGATAATACTACATTCACATAAACTCCCATAAGATACGCTGGTGAAGCTGTAACAACCACATCTGCATCAGTCGCTAAGTCTACAACTGTCATATTGCATCCTACTGGGTAATTTGTTACTGCATCATTAGTAGAATCTAGTGCTGTCGCTAGTGACACACTCTTAGCTAGTGTTGTAGCATTGTGTTCTCTTTCCGCTATTAAATCTATTTTAGCGTGGGACATATCGCCCGCTTGGAAATCTGTATAAAGATCGTTTTGCTTATTCATATTGTTATTATTAGTTTATTACTGTTGAATTTGTTGTTGTTGAGACTGTTGCTGTTGTTGCGGTTGTGTTATTTGATTAGCTGCTCTTTGCTCTGTCGCTTGTGCAAATGATGGATTAGCTCCTCCTGCTGCTTCTGTGTGCTTGTTGATGTGTTCAGTTAGCATTTGTGTCTGTTCTGGTGTGTATTGTACGCCCTCTGTTCCTTGATTCCTTAAGGCTGCCTGATGTATCTTCAAATGTATTCCGTGAACGTCAGTTGCTAGGACTCTTGCTGTTGCTGGGTCTAGGTTTTCTTCTTTAGCGTCTTTAAGTTGACCTTGCTTGTTGGCTACTGTTTCCTCTTCACGTTCTTTCAAAGAAGGTATGAGGTTATCAGGGTCTTTGATCTTGTAACCTTCAGTTAATAGTTTCTTCCAAATATACTCTCTATCCATAGGTACTCCAGCTGGACCAAACTGTAGTTCGTTGTTAGACATGAATAGTAGATTAGACCATTTAGCTATCTCTTCGTTGGCGTCAATGTATGATGAACTGCCACTAACAATAACTAAGTCTTTGATTGCTTCGATGTCCTTAAGTTTGATGTCTTTTTCCATTAGCTTGCCTTTCTTGCCTAGGACTCTGTATATAACTTTCTTCTGGTCTGCTAGGTATTGTTTGTTAAGCCATAGTGCCATTCTACCAGCAGGCTCTAAAACATCAGATTCAAACCTTTGTAATATCTTGCTTGTTCGTTGTTCAGATAGGAAAGTCTTAGTCTTAACCTCTGTTGCTGTTTGCTCTCTTGAAATTTGGTTAGCTCCAGTCTGATAATCTGTAATAGCTGTTACATTCTGTTTAGTCTTTTCCATGTAGCCTAGGACATAAGACATGTTACCCATGTTAGGCTGTGGTGTTGGTAGGACTGCTACACTCTCTCCAAGTCTTCTAACAGGGATTAAGGTTCGTGGTTTGTATTCTAGCGAAGCCTCATCAATGATATTAGATGGGTTGTATTCCATCGGTTTAGAAATATCAGTCCATACTGCTTCCAGTGTCATATTCAAACTGTCCTCTTCCATGTTAAGAACTCCTAACACTGGCTCAATGATTCCAAAGCCGTACATCTTTTCAGGTCTTTTGATAGGTCGGAACACTCCCATAGGTACAAACTGCTTATCCAAAGGGTTGGCTTCTTGTCTAATCATCATAGCCTGACCTCCGAAAGCGTCATCTGAAACGTCTACTAAAGTTACAACCCAGTTTTCCCATAAGCCCTTCTTTAGTACCTTGATGTAAAGCTCGGCTAGTTCTACTCTTGTTTGTTCTAGGATCTTGTTTTGTGTGAGACTCTTATACTTCTCTGTTTGTTCTTTCCAGTAATTAACATCGTCTCTTATTCTTTGACCTACCTTTTGCATATCATATCCCTCTTGCTTTAACATTCCATAAGTCTTGTTGTGTACTCTATGCCCTAAGACGAAACAGTCAGAAGTTTCAGTAGCGTTAACGTCCCAAATCATGTCATAAGGTGCAATAGCATCTAAAGTCCAGTTAGAGATAGTTTCGTTATCGTCTACCTTAACAGTTTTACCCATTTTGAACTTATCCATAGTGGCTACTAACAGAGGGTTGGTGATTACTTTGCCATAAACCTCTTTACCTTTCTTCTTTCTTACAATCTCTTCAGTCTTCCAGCCCATCTTCCAACCACTAAAGCCACATATACCACCCCATTTAGCAATAGACTCAAATGCTTCACGAGAGTTAGCCTCTTGGTTCTGGTATTCGTTGAACTCTTTATATTGCTCTACAAACTCAGTATCCCCTCTTTCCCTAGCTAGATAATTGAATTGTGGTGTCTCGGCTATAATCCTTGAGATGAAGTTCTCTACTAAAGCGAAAGCCTGGCCTAGATAAGTTTTAGTTTCTGTTTCTTCTGTAATTGAACCAACTCTTGTCTGGTTCTCATAACGTTTAACAAGCTCTACCCACTTTTCCTTTAAGCCTTGGTATTTGGTGTTGTGGTCTTTCCACGCTGAGATTGCAATTTCTTCTATTTTATTCGCCATGTCTAGTAGTTAGTTTTATGTGGGCCTTCATAGGTTTTCTCAAAACTTGAAAGTCCGTATCTTATTGCGTCCATTGGGTCTGATAGGAAATGGTCTGGTACGTTTAGCATCTTGCCATCTTTATCTACCTTCCACATGTAGTGTCTAAAGGACTTGATTGTATTTAAACTGTTCTTTGTTACTGAACATCTTTGATCCTGCACAAACTGGATGCCTTGGTTCACTGAACCCTGCCCCTTAGTTGCCCCGATTATGTTAACTCCGTAGTCGTATATCTCATCAATACTTTTAGGCTCTGCACTATCTGCTATTACTAAAGCCTGAGGTTGATTTAGGAGTATGTCTGCTATTTGTTTATTACTTAATCCTTTTTGGTATGTTATTTCATTAAAAATGTATCCGTTGTTGTATTTGTAAATGGCTACTATTGCTGTTGGATCGTTACTGTAACCGAAGTCTAGTCCATATCTCTCCAGTCTTGCCTCGTGTGGTATCTCATCTATGATAGCCCAGTCCTGATAAATCCTTCCCTCTAAGGTGTTAGGCTCTCCTAGCCATTTATGATTATACAGCGAAGGTCTGTTCTTCTTATCGTCTTCTATTTCTTTCAAGACCACGTCAGGTATCATCTTGTACTTAACTGCGATGTCATAGTTCTCATGGATGATTAAAGTGTCTGGTCTTCCCTCTATCACTAACCTAACATGTACGGGATCGTCTTCAAATAGTCTGTTGTATGTATAAATTATCTTAGACTTAGCTTTCCTTACTGTTGGTGTTAAAACCTCTATACTTTTCTTTGAAACTGTCTGGGCTTCTTCTACCCAAGCTACATCTATTCCCTCGATTGATTTAATACTCTGCTCATTGTTCCATAGTCCTTTGAAAAGAAAGTCTGAACCGTTAATCTTATTTGTTATAGATCTATCTGTTACATCAAAGTCTGTCATTCCGAACTCATCTATCAACTCCTTTAATAACTGATGGGAACTTTCTGCTATTGAACTCTGGAACTCTCTGAAACATGCTACCCTAGTCTTCTTCTCTCTAGCTCTTATTAAAAGGTATCTTGCCACTGTGTGTGACTTCAACGAATACCTGCCACCATATACTGCTGCTTCTCTCCAGTCTTCACCGAATAATGGTTTGTACTCACTTGGTATCTTTATTGTCTTCTCCATCTATAAATTTTACTAGGATTGGTTGCAACTCTTTACCGTTGCTTTTTATATCTGTTTCATTAGCTGGATTTCCTTCTGCCATCTTGTACAGTAACTCTGGGGAACATTTCTTTGAGAACTCTTCTTTCTCCTCATCAGTCATATCAGTAAATCTTTGCCTCCAATATTCTTTCAACGATTTTCCCTTAGGTCTGCCATTAACATTCCCACTGAAACCTTCTTTGAATGTTCCATCTGGATTCCTGTTTTCTTCCTGATTATCAGGTTTGTTTTTATCTATAGTTTTTTCCATGTGTTTTATGAGGACAAACCCCCTTGTTTACCAATTTACCTAGATTACAATTCTGACAAAGAGTCTGGAATCTATCGGGGAACCCCTCTTTTATTATCATGTAGTATAAATCCTTGCTTGTTAGTTTTCTCTTCCACCCCCTCTTCATTCTATCCAAGTAACCATCGTTATTTATATGATCAATCGTTAAGAACTCTGGAATTGACTCGCCACAACATGCACACTCCCAACCGTAATGATCAAATACTTGTTTTTTGTAAGACGCTCTTTGCTTTCTTACCCTTTTGTTGAAGCAATCCATGCATACTCCTCTTCTGTGTTCTTTCTTATCTTTATACTCTGTTCTGACAGCAAATCTACTGATAGGCTTTAGATTTAAGCACCTGATGCACCTTTTCTCTTTCATTGTTTCAATCATCCTTATTCCCTGCCCAACCTTACGAGTAAAGGCAGAGGATAAGAATCGTAAGATTAATTATTTATTTTATATTGTTTATCAGTTTCTTTTTCCATTGAATACTCTTATTATTTCTTCTTTTAACTCTTTGTTACTTTCTTTTATTTCTCCTCCTAATCCTTTGCAAATATTTTCTAAGTTCTTTCTACCTTTATTATTAGTGACTGCTTTCATTATCTTCTTCTTGTAATCTTTGTCATTCATATATAGACATCCTTTTGGTTCACTCTTGCTCATCTTCTTTTCTGGATTTGATAAGCTCATTATTCTTGAGGTTTCAGTTAACTTTGTTTTAGCTATTTTGCTTACTCCCATTCTCTTGCAAGTTCTTCTATAAAATTCCATGTGCTGTATTTGGTCTTCTCCTACTATAACCTCATCGCACTTGCTTAGTATTATATCAGCAGCCATTAGACAAGGGTAAGTAAACAGTCCAACGTTTGAAGCTCCTTTGCTTTTAAACTGAGTCATCCTTTCTAAATCTGACATTGGAGTCTTGCATTGTATGTGCCAAGCTAGGGGCAAAGCTTCTTTGTTCTGGTATACTACACTGTTAGCACCTAAATCTATCAAACTGTTGAAAATATCGTGTGAATTGCTAGTAGTCAAAGCGTGCCAATCAGCTATCATTATCTCTGCGTCTTTTTCAATCGCTAGTTTTAATCCTCCTAGATAATTACCTACATGGATTCTTCCTGTTGGTTGTATCCCGTAAAGGTATTTCGTTTTGTCTGTCATCTAAATACTTGATGAGTTGTTTAGCTATTGATTCCCAACTTACTATTTCTATATCTTTATTGCCTCCTGATTTATTTATAATTTCACAGCCACATGCTTTAGCTTCTGCGATAGGTCTTCCCCATCCCTCGTCCTTTGACATCTTAAGGAACTTCTTTGACCTATTATATAGGCTTACTATTTCATCAAGTGACAGCCCAGAACAATGTTCTACTCCTAGGTTCTTCGTAGTCCTGCCAAACCACACTATTCGCCTTCCATGTTTTCTAGCCTCTTTAATCGTTTCTACAATGTTTTTGTTTGGCTCATAATTGCCTTCTATCAAAACATCTATATCCCTTTTGTAAACAAGGTTAGGTTGTACATGCTCCCAGTCTTCTAGGTTTTCACCAAGGTGCATATTGTAAAATCTTTCGTGAGTTCCATTTCCTATTACAACACTCCCTCCTATCGTATCCTGAATATATTTGCTTACCGCTATAATAGGTTCATCGTGTCTTAGCCACCTTTTGTCGTTTGTTCTTACATAAGCATAATCACCGTGCATCTTTGGAGTAAATGTTATGTCTATTCCCTCTGGTCTACCGTGATGACCAATCTTTTCTATATTAAAATACTCTTCTAACTCCTTGTTTTTGAATTTTGCTATTATATTGCATTCTCTTCCTAGCTTTCTTACAGCCTCACATAGTTCAAACGCTGATAATACAGCTCCGCAGGTTATAATCTCATCGAAGAGAAAATTGATTGATGGTCTTTTTTCCATTGTTTCCATGTTGGTGGGTTGGTTAATTTATCTAAAATTCTGTCTAAACTATCCCAATCACCTGAAACGTATCTTATGCAAGGAAATTCATCGCAGTGTCCAACCCCTATTGGTGCTATAACTGGAACACCTGCTGCCATTGCATCTAATAATGGAACTGGCCCTCCTTCAATCCTGCTTGTTATTACTAAATAATCTATTTTTTTATAAAACTTGGGAGCATCTGACCAGTCGCAATAGTTATCACAAGGCCACCCTTCTCCCATCGATATTACATTATAACATTTTTCCAACATCTTTGCAACTAATTCCTCACCTTTTCTTCCAGATGGGTAAACTCTGCCAACAACACCGAAGGTTATCTCCTTTTTTACTCTAGGATCGTGTCCATGTGGTATGACTTCAACTTTCTCTATTCCTTTTCTTTCTAGGAACGTCTTAATGATTCTATTTGAGCATACAGCATAAGACACTTTGTCAGCTACCTCATTGAAAAGCTCCTCATACTTAGGCTCAATGTGAGTGAAGAAAGCTCCCCAAGGTCTTGGCTGTTTCTCATCAAACATTGCATAATTAATAAAATAAGTGCCAGGGAACTCTAAGCCCTCTAGTTCTTTTCCAGCTCTTGATAAAATCCAGTTATCCTCTGGGTATACTATGGCCATGTCTAGTGAAATATTTGTTATTGAAAGGGTTTACTCTGGGCAAATACTTTGCATCTCGGTAGCATTTTGGAAAGCTTATCTGGTCTCTTACACTCCCTGCACATATCTCAGCCCACCATTGCTCATTACTTCTTATCACTTCAGCAGTATTTTTCCTAAAAATAAGGAAACACGCTGGCAGTTTTGCTTTTTTATTGTACGTTTGAGCTTCAACTATTTCTTTTTTGTCTAGCCCAAGTCTAACAATCTCTTCCATTTCCTCGCCCACTGTCCCTCTGTAAGGATTCTCAAATACTACCACGTCTTCGCTTGTAGTGAACTCAAGAAATTCCATAAAAGAATCTTTCACTAAAGTTAAATTTCCATCAATCCACAGCCACCACTTTTCCTTCGGCATAAACAAATGAGGTAGACACTTGTAAATTTTTGCGTTTAACCTTTGGTCTTTAAAACGGTCATACTCTGTAAAGCATTTTACGTCTGTTCTTGGCTTGTCGTAATTTCCTGTGACGCTTGTATATATCATTTTTTCAGTGTTATTTCTAAAAATATTCCGTTCTTAATTTGTTCTCTGCTAGACCAACCTATAATATTGTAATCCTTGCCAAATCTTTCATGCCTTTGGTGCCCTTTAATATAGTATCCGAAAGTTTGCTCTGTAAAATAATTTACATGTGTAGGGTCTGTAAAGCATGGCATTAAGTTTCCCTCTCTAAGTTCTGGCACTCTAATCCATAATTCTCCGCCTGGCTTTAAAACTCTGTTACACTCGTTTATAACTTTTATTAGTGTTTCAGCTTCTATATGCTCAAAAATATTATCTGCTTCTATTCTATCAGCTCCAACCCACTCTTCAGGGAAAGGTGTGTTTCTTACGTCCCAAACAAAATCAGGATTACACTTCTCTGACATGTCTACGTTTATGTATCCTGGCAATGGTTTCTCTCCTGATCCAAAGTTAATTTTCATATATTTTTTAGTATGTGTATAATTCTATCCTTGTAAGTGTGGTGTGTTTGGATATAGTCAAAAGCTCTTTTCCTTAAATCATCATGTCCAGTTGTTTTTAGTATTTCTTCTAATTCTTCTTTTGTCTTAAAAAATAGTGCATAATCTTTCAAATGTTCTAGCCCAGCAGGATCAAAACATACAGCGACACCACCTGAACCCATAATATGATAGAAACGGTCTGATGTATAACCTTCAACTGCTGGACTAATAGCTATTGAAAAGTCTGAACTTCCATATATTCCCCACTGTCTTGCAACTATTTCTGCTCTTTCATCCCTTATACTAGAGTTTAAATTCTTAAAATCTATACCTTCTAAAAAGTCCTTTCTGTTTCTGTGATAGGTCATGTTCTCTAAATCTCCTATATGTACTACTCCTAAATTCTCTCCTGTAGGTGGTGTTGGTTGTTGAATAGTGCCTTGAGGCAACCACTCTGCTTCTATTTTATATTTATCTTTCCATTCTTGGACTATACCTTTAGCGTTGAAAAACACCTTATCGTATATTTCATTTAAAGGAAAATCTTTAGGAAATTGTGTAGACTCTGGTGTTCTCAAATCCATAAAATACAGTGCTTTCTTCTTTGCTTTACACTTTCTTATTTTATCGTACCACTCTGGATTGTACCTTGATTGTGCTACTATTAAAACATCAGGCTCTCCAATCTCTTCTAGCGTTGCTTCCATTGGTAGATGTCTACCTCCAAAATCTGAAACATACTGGTCTATACCTTGAAAAGTTGGGAATGGATTTCCTTTGCCTGACCCCATTATTACTATATCTCGTGGTAACTTCTGGACTTCTTTGAGCCTTCTTATAAAATTATAGTAGTGCATTCTTCCATATTCTCTGTTGTTGTCGTTTACATCTCCATTTGCTTTAGCCTTTAACCAGCTCTGCCCCTTGTAGTGGTGGATGTAAACCCTACGATCAACCATTAGCTTATAACCTTTGTCTTCTAGTTTGCGATTAAACACTGTTTCTTGACCGTAAAATGGCATATCTTCAGGAAAACGTCCTACTTCTTCCCACACTGACTTTCTAAATAGATAACAAAAACCCGATAGGTCGTTAATTTCTTCTATCGAGTCAGCTTTTGGCATATTCTTTTGTTTCCCTCCGCAGTTATTACATACTGGTCCAACTGCTCCCACAAACTTATCCTCTAAAGATTCTTCCATTCTCGTCCAGCCCTCCTCTACAACGCAGTCATTGTTCAATAAGCAAATGTTTTCATGCTCTGATTTCTCGATAAGTCTATTCCAAACTACAGCTAGATTCTCTTTCTTGGGGTAATTATCATAAATAGTAAACTTGTGTTTACTTAAATCGGTGTATTTTCTTACTGAGTCAATACACTCCTGTTCTTTATCAGGCAGATTGAAGCGGACGAATATTATCTCCAAAAATTTTGTTTTATTGTGTCAGCTAGACCTGTGAAATACTCCTCTTCTAGTCTAAATTGTTTAAATGTCGTCTGTATTTGCTCTGTTCTTGCGTAATCAGCTTCCATTTTAGAAACTTTGACGATAGTTTTATCATCTTGCTTTCCTTCTTTTAGCTTTTTGATCTTGTCTGCTAGTTTTACCAAGTTGACGGCTAAGTCTTTACTTTGCTTTTCGATAAAGTAGAGCTTCTCCATTCTTTTGTTGACAATCAACTTCTTTAGATTGAACAACAGCATTAGTTTAAACATCTTCGTTTGTTTTAAAATATCCAGTGGAATTAACAAAATCTCCATCTTCCAGGAGTTCGTAGTCGTTTAGATTTTCATCTAATACATATTCCATGTATATCTGTTTTTATTATACAAGTATTATAGCACTCTGAATCAAAAAGTCAAGCTAGTTCTTCTCAGTTGACCAGTAAAATTGTGTGTTGCACCAGTGGTCTGTTCTGTAACGTTGTTTCTTACTATATTTTGGCTGTCTTTTCCAGTCTATCAACGTCCCATCGATATTGTCTTTCGTGATGTCTTCCAGCGTAACATCTGTAGTCTTCCCAGGAGATATAGTGAGCCTATACTTGCCGTCTATGATATAGCTGTCTGTATGGCAAACCTCACTTTCAACTCTTTTCTCGTCCCAACCACCGTCAGTTTTATAATCTCCTCTGTTGTCTAGCTTGTAGTATTTATTTATCATAGTTTCTTTATTTATTTAATCGCCCCAGAGTCTGTTAAACTGCTATTTTTTGAATAAACTTTGCAGCACTGTTTTTTTGTCTTAGATCCACAGTCCCATTTTTACCATCAGCCTCAGCCCATCCTTCGGGGATTTCAAATGAATTTAATATTGGCAGTACCGTTCCTTTGACTGCTGTGTTAAAGTATGTTTTTCTTGTTTCTTCGTATTCTTTTTCTTCCATAACTTAATCTTAATTTTTACGCTCACCAAGGTGTTTGTTAAACAGCCCTGGTCAAAGTAAAACATAAATTGTAAGAAATGTCCTGCCCATAAATTA
>Ga0233415_10001182_pt1 | contig 11480 bp, 7 predicted proteins | sample Na_anoxic_12_MG_FD_188631 | JGI IMG/M metagenome (GOLD analysis project Ga0233415, IMG submission 188631) | Seawater microbial communities from Saanich Inlet, British Columbia, Canada - Na_anoxic_12_MG | ecosystem: Environmental > Aquatic > Marine > Inlet | place: Canada: British Columbia...
AACTGAAGGAGATATTGTAGCTTGTTCCGAAACAGCTCCAAGACCAAGTAAAGGACCTTCCTGAGTTGCAGCCTCTTGAGCCTGAACTGGCTGTGTTTGTGCTGGTTGTGTTTGTGTTGGCTGTGTCTGGACTGGTTGTGTCGAATCTTTTTTTTTTATTCCAAACTTCTCTATGGCTTGATTGACCTTATCGCCATACTTATCATTTAACTGAGATTGAGTATAATCAACACCGCCATAGCTGTAAACTTGTTCTTTGTCAGAATCAGATTTATCACTTGTCTGAACCAACTCAAATCCAAATTTGGAAATAGCATCATCAACTTTATCTCCGTATTTAGCTTCAAGATCTGCTCTTGAATACTCCTTACCGTTATAAGTATATTTCTCGTCCATTAAATGTATTTATTGTAAGTCTGGAAGTCCACCAAGTTTTTCCATCGCTTCATTTGCTCTCTTCTTAGTATAGTCTTGTCCGAGAACCTTTTGCCAGAACTGATTTCTAACAGAGTCATTGCCTTTTATAAGATATGTCTTGCCGTATTTGGCTCTATCCAACTGCTGTTGTGCTTGGGAAATATTTCCAAGGTCCCCCCCACGAATAGCATTCGCCAATATTGCAAGCATATTTGGGTCTACATCAGAAACAGAACCCTTACTTGTTGATACATACCACTCCTGGTCATCATTTCCAAGCATAGCAAATAACGGAATAGCCTCGTCTAAAGCACCTCTGAAACTTGTTGGCTTATACTTTCCAGTAGTAGGGTCAAGTTCATAAGATCCAGTAGGGACACTCAATGTTGTTCTTCCAGTACCCTTGGTAAACGTAACGTCATACTGACCTTGGGTTTTAATAGCACTAGGAGAGCCTGCAACAGGCGAAGGAGTGTCAAGGGACAACTCACGACCCTCAGACCTATTGAATATCGAACTTTCAGACTTACCACCTCCCACATTAAATGAGAAGCCACCGCCTTTAGCAGCAAAGGGATCTTTTTCTTTCTCACCGTATAGCTTTGGAGAGAATGTTTTTCTAATGTAGTCCTCAGCCGCTAAGTCTATCTTTTGCCTTCCAGTGGTAGGATCAACTTCATCAAGCTGATCTGGCGTGAGTCCATACTCATCCATAAGTAACCTACTTCCTCCAGCACTCCCCAAAAGAAAAGCCGCTTCCCCCTTGATAAAGTTTTCTGGATCTTTAATAGATGTCTTGTAAAGCTTAGTCCTCTTGTCTCCGAAGGTTTCGGTAGCTACTATCTCTCCCTTGTCATCTCTTACATATTCCTTGTCTACGCCCTGTAGAACTTTATTTCCGTGTCCTATTACGTCAGGTCTGTCTATAACTGTAAAGTTGAAAAGACCGTTAGAGTAGCCTACATCGTTCTGATAGTCTTTCATTAGCTGCTCGTTAGACACGCCCTCAACATTATCCATAGCAGCGATAGCCGCTTCGTTCCTAAATGTATTGTCCCCCTTTGACTTTTTGTAGTTATTGAAGTCTTGGGTGGCAGCAACATAGCTATTCATGTCTGCCGTGTACTTGCCCATTCTCTGGTACATACTGGATATATCTCCAGCCTTATGCATAGCCATAGCGTCATTAATCGTAGAGGCATATTCACTCATAGCGTCCTTCTTGTAACGCTCGTGAATCTTGCTCGTATCTAAGGTTATATTCTTTAGTATGTCCTGAAAATCTTTCTCTTTCTTCTTTCTCTCCGCAGCCTGTGTCTGTGCGAATTTAAGATTGTCTTGCATCATCTGACGATACGGGGTCATATCGACCTCGAAGTTCAGTGCTATACCTGTAGTTAGTGGGTTGCCGAAAGCTCCTCCTTTTGCCATGTTACTTTTTTATATTATTGAAATGATCCAAATGGATTTGACGGACTCATTCTGTTCATCATTAAATTAAAAGCACTATTTTGGTTAGATCCGCTATCTTGAAGTATTGAATTTGGCTGAACCGCTTGAGATGGACCATAAGCACCTAAATCAGAAGCAACACCATAACCAGCACCTCCTGCTGAATATGGAATTTGAGGAGTCCCAAGCGGATCAGTTGGTAATTGATATGATTGCATTGTAGGTGCATTAGGGTCAAACGTAATTCCAGGGTAACCTGCTCCAGCAGGGATAGCTGGCGGTGCGCTTGTGTCTACCGAAGGAAGTGAACCAGGAGTTGGTGCTTCTGCCATTTTACCCATAGGATCTCCGCCACCTAAATTATAGTTATACGTGTCTCCTGAGTTTGCGTAAGCCTCTGCAAGTTTATTGGTATTATAAGACTGCGCTGCCATACCAGCCGCACCTGCAATGTTTTTCATCCCAGATGCCGCAGCTTGTCCAAGTGCCGTTCTTTGCTGTTGTAGCATTTGATTGAACGATGAAGTCTCTCTGTCTTGTATGCCTTGCATCTGTCCTGCGATACCTGCATACATAGCCTCGCCCTTTCTACGTTCAGCCTCGCTTTGTGCAGAGAACTGATTCATAGCGTCTATATTGAAGATGTTTGAAACGCCTTGAGCGACACCAGACATTCCAATATTTCTCATAGCACGTTCAGCAGCACCTGTCCTACGAGCCATCCCCTGCTCAAATGCAGCACGTTCAGCAGCAGACATTCCCTGCTCGGCTCTTCTAAGAGCCATAGCTTCAGCTCTTTTCATCTGAGGACTAGGCTCGTATTTTTGCTCGTCAGGAAGATTTTTAGCTGCTTTTGATGCAGATACCGCTTGGTAAATACCCATCCCTGCTGATACTACTGCGCCAATCCACGCCATACTTTTAAAGTTTAGTTATAGACTAACTTCAAAGATACAAAAAACAACATACAATCTATGACTGAGTTCTTCTAAGTCTTTGCCTTACCTTGACTACCAAGTTGTTCATCTTGTTGTAAGCACCGTTGAAGAACTTAAACTTCACTCTCATGTAAGAGCCTACAAGTGATTCTGTGTCATCGTTAGGGTCACCTGTCTGACTTGTAAGTATGTCGTTCTTGATAGGAGTTCTCCAAGCATCGTCTTCAGGGTCAAAGTCTGTAGCGACTAAGAATGATTCGTGGTCTTTAGTTATCAATTCTATTCTGTCAGGAACATTGTCGGTAAGTGCCTGAATGGCAACGAACTTTTTAGACTGATCTGGGAATGGATTAACTACGCCCTCAAGATACGGCTCTGACTTTTTCCATGCACCCTCATACTCGTACCACTTGTCGTATCCATATCTATGTTCGTAAATCTCACTTCTTTCTGTTGGGTGAGAACTTAGGAACTTATTCTTCCACTTTAGGTATGTCTTTGGAAGGTGAGAGTAGAATGTACTGAATCCGTTTGATAACTCATTAAATGCAAGTGTGAATACGGTGTAGTATTCAGGGTCATCTTTATCAGCCTTTTTCCAATACGCTTCCCAATCCCTCCCTACTCCAGGCTCTGTTTGAAGTGAAGAGAGATGTTGTTCATTTGGTAGCAGAGTAGAGACATATACGTCAGGAATACCGTCAAATGAATAATTATCAAATGTACTACCAATAACAATATCCCCCTCTCCATACTTATTACCCACACCCCAATCTCCTCTATTCTCTCTAATGCCAATGAATGTCCAAATAGCCTCTTTAAACCTGTCATCCCACACACTTCTTATACCGTAGTTTAGCGCAGGACTATATTGATTTTCAGTCCATCTTGTATTGTTTGCTGAAAATGATCTTATCCCACTACGCTCAGATAAAACAACCGTTCCGTCTGCACCGAATCTCATAAACAATCCGTTCTCTTGGTTAAACCAGTAAATAACATCCTTACCGCCTGGACTTGAACCTTTTACAACGCTCCACTTATGTTGAGTTCCGTATGTAGAAAGTGTAATTCCGTCTCTTGACAATACAGACCCATCTCCAATAAACACTTCCACCGCTGAATCAGTAGCTTCTAATTGTCCTCTTGCATTAAATATTTGACGTTGGAACTTTCTTTGTTGAAGAGTAAACAATTCTCCGTTTATGTCTTCGTGGTGCTTAATCTCCCCGAAAGTAAGGTCAAGGTCTTTGAAATTAAGTGGTAGAAACACTCTATACTCATCATGAATACCTGATTCGTCCTTTAGTAAAGACCACATTATTCTTGCTGGGAAATCAAATCGGACTCCTCCAAATAGGTCTGAGGTGTAATATGCAGGTAGAAGAACAGCGTCTAATGAACTATACGCCCCATTATAAGCAGGTATGGTTTGGTAAGAATATGCATTCAGCCAATTCTTTGATTTATCTCTAGGATAATAAGATTGGTCACTTTCTATGTCTTCTTCTATAGTAAACATATTTGCGTTTACTCTATTTTGACATGTAGCAATCATACCTGAACCAAACCCTGTTTCATATAACTCTTGGGCTAAGGTAAATTCATCACCAAGCAGACCTGACGGCTCGGTATCCATTATAGTAACATCCAAACTGCCGCTTGACTGATTAAGGTCTGCTACAGTAGCTCCTGCTGACCGATGCTTTATTATGCTTGTTTGAGTATGTGTGTCCCCACAAGTTAAAGCGTGTTCTGTATTAGACGGGCCAACAGGAGTAATAAGCATAGACCCTATTGAAATATATTCTGTGTCTGATATTTCAGGGAATAAAGAAGATTCGTCTGTATATATCTGACAATACACCACCCCCCTGTTGCTATATCTTAAAGTCTCAAATTCATTAGCAAATGACGGGCTTAAATTAACATCGTTCAGGTCAATTGGCGTGTCCAATTTAAGCACTGGCCCTTTTTGATAATTCATAACGGTAGCGACTAGTTTACTTTGCCAAGAGACTTCACTAGGAAGGTTTTTCATTGTCCAACGAGAAAGAATAGGGAGTCTTTTTGAGAAATCATCCCCCCCTATTGTTGCTGCAAATAACTCTTCACTAGTAGGAGCCTGTACATTATTGTACCACTCAATAGGTATTGCTGGCCCCCCTTCTGTAGCTTTGTAATCCACATTTTCTACGGGAGGAAGTTTGGTTGGGTCTATGTATTCCTGAGAATTAATAGGATACGAAGTGTATGTTGAAATAGTGAGTCTAGGTGAGAATTTAGCCCAAAAAGAATCTGCTCTTGGGCCAGCAGACCCATTCACATCGTCAGCGGCTACTGAGTACTCGCTATTATTTAGCGTTTTCTGCGTTTTAAAATTGTTCTGTAAATCACACACCCCAAAAACAATCAGCTCATTTCCTGAATAATTAGCATCTTCATTGAAGACAGTGTCTCCTGAGTAGAAAGAGATAAAATCACGTCTTTCGATAAACTTTCCCCCGTACGGGAATGATTGAACTGGGTAATTAGCGGCAAAGTTATTATTGGATAAAACCCCATCGGGTGTTTGAGCAGCCATTCTTGAACCTGTAGCATAAGGCCACTCCATTACATACCTCCCATTACCTGTGGGCCATTCTGGGTAATGTAGGTTTGAGTTCTGAAAAACATCTTGAACACTTTCAACAGGCCCTCCGTATCCGCTATTTGTAACTATGTTTATTACAGGAGCGTTTTGTGTGTTTGTAGGTGTTTCTACAGACATAACCCCAACTCCAGAAGCTTTAACTGAATTAGGAATGTCTCCAATAAAGAACTCTAGCGCCTCAATCGCTTCAGAAGCGGGGATCCCTAAAGATTCAATTTGGAACGAATAGTCTATATCTTCCATGTTGATGTATGGAACAATCAACCTTGAAATTGACGATAAGTTTAATGGGTCGCCATTATCATCATTGTAGAACTCATTGCTTGAGTATCTATCCCAACCAGTTTTCCACATTACACCCATTTGGTCAGTCCATATTGGGTCGTCTAAAGGCGACCCTGTATTAGTGCCTGTTTCAGTAAATCTACCCTGCTCTAAAATATTATATGCGGGAGCGGTAAGTTGGTCTGAAAGGTCGTAATTTGATATGGTATCATTTCTTCTATTGTCTCCAAATGGATTTGCAGGGTTTGCTGCGTTTGTATCAACTCGAATATCGTCTACCCAAAACACATCTGTTCTTCCAAGCCCCTTTAAGTATGCTCTACATCCGATTCTATATGTTTCGTTATACATGAAGCCGATTTTATTAAAGACACTTAACGGGTCTTGATATTCTCCCGATTGGAATTTCGTTGCTTCACTTATGTATTTTGTCTTGATGCTGTGTTTGAATGTTCTAACCCATGCAGTAAGGTCTACCTTATTAAGAGTTTGAATATTTGACAGAACGTTTCGGGAATCTATAGACCTTATGTTTTTGGCTCTTAGCGGTGTAAATGAATCAGAAACAGGTAGTACGCTGCCAACATCTATAGTCTCTACGTTTGTTTCGTTGCCTGAATGAACAAAGGTTACGCTAGATGAACCTACGTTGATTTTTTTAATTATTGACGCTGTTAAAACACCTGAAACATCTTCAATAACAGCAACCTCAATCCTTCTTGTAAATCTAGGGTCTAGGCCATCTATTCGCATTTTATTAGCCTTGGGCGTTTCAATGCTTGCATTTCCCGACAACATGCTTGGAGAAGTGTTTAATCGCTCTTTGTAAACGTTTACTGCTCTTGATATAGAAGACCAATTAGAGCTGTCTCCTGCTGAAAAAATAAGTCTAGCTGCGTAGTACTTGTTTCCCGCAATTAAAACCCCTCCGCTTTGTAATTGCTCAACTAAAACAAAGTCTATTGCAGGAGAAGAAAGTATTAAAGAAGATTGCTCCCCCACCACCCCGTACTCATACTCGTTATCTGAACTCACATACTTTAGCGCCCCGTCTGTAACGTAGGCTCCTTTGTATTTGAACTTTCTAGGGTGATTATAGTCGTCCGTGTAATAGAGGTTGTTCCCTGAAGAGTCTGCGTGAGCATGTCTGTCTATTGCTTTTTTGCTTACGAAATTCAACTCTACACTTCTAAGAAGTCTCGTGTATATCCAATCCTCTGTTGAGTTGTTCTTTTGAGCTACGCCTATCTCTCCGATCCCTGTTGGGTGTATGAATACTTTCGCAGGTCCAACTGATGACGCAGGGTGTGTTGCGCCCCAAGCGGTGTCTGTTACTATATTTACATCTGTTGGGGATGTAATATCATTAACCACGAATAATCCATTCAACCAATCAAAACTAGAACCAGTTATTCTTATCCATTGCCCCTCCTGTAGTCCGTGTGGTCCATTAAAGAATAGTTGAGTTAATGGTCCTGAAAACACATTCGGGGGAGGTGATGATGGGTTTGGAGATACTGGACCTACACCAGAAATCTGAACATCTAATTCGGTAGGCTCGTTGTCTTGGGTTGTACTGAATATAAAAAGTTCACCAAGTAAGTCGTAAGAGCCAATGTCCTTTAATGGACCTGCAAGGTCTGTAGGTATAGCCTCTTGAATACATACGACTTCGACATCATCATCTCCAACGCTCTCTAAATACCATTGGTAGTAATTGTAGGTAACTAACTCAAACTCAACCGTGTTGCCAGATACAGTAACTTGAAATGCGCCTGGATTGGTTGATTGGTTAAAAAAATACAATAAACTACCAACCGTTCCCTCAAACCAAACAGAGCCATCAGATTGCCCCCCTTCAGTAATATTTACATCTTTTTTAGTAGATAGAAACCTTAACCTGTGTTTCTTCGTAGCGTCACCATCTACAGTAACACGGTACTTTTTATTCTGCGCCTGAACACTGCCCAATGAGAAGGCGTGTTTGTTTCTTTGTGTAGGCTGTATCGTTCCTGACACCTGACTAGAATCATCTTGCTTGATTATATCAAGAGCATCGGTATAATTACCCTTGCCTACAAGCTTGTACTCAGAGTCTTTGTCAAGGTTTCCGAGTGGTGTAAATCTTACTGGTTGATCAGCCATTATCTATCGTTTCTATCGGAGGTAATCCACGCATTAAGTAATGCACCTATCTGCCTCTTGTTCTCTTCAAATCTCTCCCTCTGGCTCATACCCTTGAGGTGTTGCTTTTGGTTCTTCCAAGTTCTTTGATACTCTTGTCTTATGTTGACAGGATAGTTTTCAAAGAAGCTAACCGTAAACTGATAGCACAGGTAAGCCTCTATGCCTCTCTCGTGTCTCTCAGACATTAACATCAGTCCGTCCTCATCTACAGTCCTTGAGATGTACGCTATACGCATCTTGTCTGTCTCAAGGTCTGAAGGTACGTGGAATACTATATACCCCTCCTGAATCTCAAAGGAGTTATTAAACCCGTTGTTTGTACTTGCCACGTTCTCGCACCCACAATCCGTTAGGAATGCAAGGTCAAGGTATGGTTGGTCGAAGCAGTTACCGTTAGAGTCGGACATTCTCGCCCCTAGAAGCCTAATAAAGCCCATAGGCAGCTTTGCTCTCCCGTCAACGATATCTACGGTACACGCACGTTTTGCGTATGTAGTAGCGTCACCGATGTGGCGCATAGCCTCGTCTGCCTTTCTAAGAAGGAAGCCATCGAACTCTGTCGTGTCCTGAATACGTAGCATCTCCTTTGCAGACTCAACAGCCTCCTGAAGGCTTACAATGCTATATTTGCCTACCTCTATCATTTCGTTTGAACGTCACGTTGAATATTTGAATCCTCTTGGGAGTTTGATATCTTATTGATAGGCATTCTCATAGAGTCTACTATCGTACCCCTTCTCACAAGGTCTTCGATACGCTTCATTGCATCGTTAGTGATAGGGTACTCATCGTGGTCGAAGCTAAACTGAGGAACGCTTGTAGGGTCTTCAAAGATACCTTCTACCAATGGGTATTTAACCTTTGGGTCGTATATCTCTAAGTAGCCCCTCGTAGTATCGTATAGAAAGTGTATGTGCTTTTTTTGAGCCAACTTGTGAATCCTATGATTCCGTCTTGAACTTAACTGCATACGTGTACGAATCTTCCAAAAAGCCTCGTCACCTTTAATGCTACCTACGTACATAAGACCGTCCATCTTGTCGTTGATTTCAACTGTACGTGGAATCTCAAACAAGTTGTAGCAGTCAGACTGCTGGATAGCCTCCTTGTACTCAGGGTATACTCTCTGAATGAAGTTAGGGTGTACCCTTGTGTTCTTACGGTACATTTCGGTAATGGCAAATGCCCTTGCAGCGTTTAACACCGCAAGCATTGTCCCTACATCATAGCGTGACTCATCGGTGAAGATTCCACCTTCGTCAGCCATCTGTATCAATTCTATGCACTCAAGAGTTTTCAATGTATTCGTATATTAGTTCTTCGTATAATTCTTCGTAGGTCATACCGACCTCCCAATATATATCTATATCTCCAGAGATACTTATCACGGATTATCAATCATTTCTCTATCAGCAATCTGATACTGATTAGGGTCACGTACTTCTTGGTAGAACATCTTCACAGCCTCATCTGTAAGTCTGTTTAATAATGTCTCACTGTAGAATAAATCTAGGTTACTAATGTCGTTCGTAACATCGATAACTACTTCAGGTTTTCTAATGTAGTCTACACTAACACTTAATGTGGTAGCGGATTGAGGGTGAATAAGAAAGAAGTTTTTGTGTTGATTAAACCTTGGATCATCAATAGTAGGCTGCCCAGACTTAGATATTCTTCTATCGCTCTGTAGGTATTTACCCCAATTAGAGTGAACTTTTGATAGAGTAATATTAGGTAGTGGACTTGGTATTGTGGTAAATGATACGGGTGTAGATAAAGAGCTATCAGAATAAACCTCGTACTTAAATTCAGATATTTGCTTGAAATAAGCAGCCCCTGCGGTGGGTGGGTTAGCGATAATAGTTCCGTATATTTTATCACCAGACCTTATGTTTGTAGGTCTGAAAAACTCAAATACACCTGGAGTTCCAGTGTAGGCTTTGTAGACAGTCTCTAGTTCATCGTAACTGTCTGAGTATAAATCAATCTTCATAGCTAGAAGATGTAGATAATCCTCAAGCATTACATCTTCAGATATGACACTACCCATGTTTTGTGTGACAGGAACACCAACAACGGTTGTCTCTACCACACTAGCGGTTGTAATAGACGCAACAGTGAATGTCAAACCATCATTAGCTGTCCCCGTTTCCTGAACGGTAAACGTGTCACCAGCAATAAGATTATGCTCTGCCGAGAAGGTAAAAGTTGTACCAATAACAGAAGCTAATGGGATGGGTTTTGTTCTGAATCGATTATTATTAACGGTAACTTCCCTGTCAATAACCATCAACTCAGACAGTTCATCGAACTCCTTCTGAGTGTCCATCCCACGGTACTTATTCTCTATAATACGTAGGAAAGCATTGTCAAACGCACGTTGCATCTTAGCATTGCTTACGTAGTCAGAGTAGCTGTTGTCTATCTTGTCTTGAAATAATATTGAAAGATCTAATCCTGTAACCATTGAACAAAGATACGCAATGTTACTCAGACATAAAAAAAGCCCCAACCGTTAGGTCAGGGCTTTAAAAAGAGGGTGTGTCTAATTCTTACTCAGACAACTCTATTCCATTCTCCTCTTCGTATGCGTGGATTCGTTCAATTGCCTTGTCAAGGTCGGCAGGGAACTTACCCTTGAACTTATACTTCTTGTATAGTTTCGTGAAGTGCGCTCTTTTTTCGGCAGGAGTGATGTCATCATCCTCATACTCATTTAATTCGTTGAACGCTGTATCATCTCCACCGTCAGCAAGTGAACGTACAAGGTTGTCATACATCTGTGGGTTGTCCTTGAAGAACAATGCAATGTCATCCTCATCTTTACCGATAAGAACATCACCGATGTAGAACTTGTCCGCATCTTCTGTAACAAATCCAGATACAATTCCCTTGTTTACATACACCAACATCTCAACTTTCTTAGCTACTGAACTCTTGTTCAATGACCCGAATGTCTCAATAAATCTTGATGTGTTAGGCTCTCTTAAAAGAAGACCTCCTTCAATATCAACAAGCTCCAAAGTAATGTCATCATCGTTCATGTCTCTTGGGTCTTGCTTAAAGAAGTACATAACGTCCTTTCTTTCAGCTTCTGACATACCGTAAATAGTTGAAACTACACGGTTTACGCTTACAGTCTTTGCTCTCTTCTTGTCTTTGGTAGCGGCAATAACCTCAATAGTAAACCTTGAGTTATCCTTGCCTTTACCATTGATATCCTCAACCATAGGGTGGTTCATCCAGAAATCAATTTGATCTTCCACTTCCTCTACTGAATCACCGAAGATTTTACTCTCTGTAGCAAGTTCTCCTGCGAATCTAATGTCCCCCCTATTTGTAGTTAGGTTTCCAGGCTTTACCTCTCCGTACTGATTTAGGGAGATGTTTCTGCCCTTTAAACTGTAGGTAGCCGTTAAGGTTACAGCTTGTTTAATGTGATTCACGCCTTTAGGCTTTATCACCGCAATTTCTCTTTCCATTTTAAAATATTAGTTAATTAACATTGTAAAGATAAAAAAAAGAGGTGACAAAATGCCACCTCTTTT
>Ga0233415_10001183_pt1 | contig 11479 bp, 12 predicted proteins | sample Na_anoxic_12_MG_FD_188631 | JGI IMG/M metagenome (GOLD analysis project Ga0233415, IMG submission 188631) | Seawater microbial communities from Saanich Inlet, British Columbia, Canada - Na_anoxic_12_MG | ecosystem: Environmental > Aquatic > Marine > Inlet | place: Canada: British Columbia...
ATCAGAAAAAGTTAGAGGAGAAATAGTGATTCCTTCAATTGCTAGACCTTTAATTCAAAATGATATCATCGATTTAAAGCCAGAGCAATATTGTGCCTCTGATATTCAAGTTGCTATTCAAAAGGGATACCTAATCCCTAAGGAAAAAGACGAGGACAAGAATATCCAATTTGAAAAAGAAAACCAAAAAAAAATAAAAATAAAAAATATAAGTAGAGGTCCATTAGTTCTTTATGATATATTAAACCCTGGAGATTGTATATTTATATCTGAAGAACAGCTAGAAGATCCTATGATAAAAATAGCAAAATCTATTAACTCAATAGAAATTATTTATGATAAAAATGATACAGAAGAAGAGGATACAGAAGAAGAGGATACAGAAGAAGAGGAGAATCCTCCTTGCGATGATGGAGATAATGACCCTAATCGAACTTTAATTGATAATACAGAAGAATTGCTAAAAGCTTCAGAAGAAGATGAAAAAGATATATCTGTTTCTTGGGACCCTCATACTAAAACTACTTTAACAAGAGAAGAATCTCACGAAAATATTTTTGGAGAACCTCCTATAAAACAAGAAAAAGAAGCTAAAATTGTTTGGATCGATAAAGAAGACGAAGAAGACGAAGAAGATGAACTAGAAGTTATCACTATCGGAAAAAAGAAAAAGACTTCTAAGAAAAAGCCCCCTAAGAAAAAGACTTCTAAATCTTTAAAACCAGTGGGGAGAGTTAAGACTCCTCCTGTCGATGGTATTCTGTCTTTGGATAGTGACGAGACTATAACTGAAGCGAATTTAGTTTTTGGCCTAGATAGTAAGGGGAATTTAGTCAATGAATTAGATGATATTTCTTTCGTTGATGATGAACAAAAAGCCGCAAGAAAGAACCAACATCCTAAAATGCCCAACAATGAAGAAATTTTTTAAAAGGATTTTCTAACTTTTTAGATAATATTAAAGTATGAAAGAAAATACATGGGACATCTTAAATAAAGAACTTAAATATTTTGGAATTAAATTAATAGGCAATAATAAATGTCAATTCTACAACAAAGAAGAGGCTTTACGTACTTTTCCTGTCAAAAAAACCATACAAAATATAGAGTTTAATATTTCTAATAATATTAAACTATTTTCTGAAACTTGGGATAATATTTGTAATGTATTGACCAATAAAGAAAATAACCATCAATGCTATGACCAAAATCTTAAAAAATTATTTAAATTTTCTTTGAAAGAATTGCAAAAACTACTATTAGCTTTCGAAGATATGGATAATTCAAATATCTCTAAAACGATAGATAATGCTCTTAACCAAGACATTAATAGTTTTAGCCATCAACAAATAGATACTCTTTCTAATTATAAAATATCTATTGACTGGATCCATAGACTGATTCATCTTCATAAATATTTAGTTAGTTTGTTAAAATTATCTTGTTGTGGGAAAGATGTAATCTCTAAAAAAGAAATAAAATTAGCTAGAGGAGTTTCTGGACCTTGGGCTAATTTAGATTTACCTATGCTAGAAAGAGTTTATAGTTTTGAATCAGAAGATCTAAGAGGATTAAAAGGAAGATCAAGAGACAAAAAGTATCAAAGAAGATATCAAAAAGGCTTAGATAATTACAACTCAGAAGGGGTTGGAGAAGGCCATTATTGGAGAGAACTCAGAAACGAGCCTTTCTTATGGTCTAATAGGAAAACTGATAGCCCTTATCCTGGTAGAAATATTTTAATGAATTAGGGGGAAAAATGAAAAAACAAAATCAGTCATTATACGATCATTTACTAAACTATATACCTAATATGGGGAATTTATTCCTTAATAAAGATCATATAAACCCAAAAGTATCTTCTAATTTATTTTCTATCTGGAAAAAAAGCAATAAGACAGGATCCGATTCATTTAAAAGACCTTCTAATATGTCTATGTATGACATCAAAGATATGAAAAAAGCTGGACTTATTAGATCTATCGGGGAGAATATTGAATTAACTAAAAAAGGTAAAGACGTAATAAAAGTAATGATTCTTGGAGATGGTAGATCCGTTTTTCAAGAGAACGATACAATAATAGATTACAATGAAGCTTTAGCTAATACTAAAAATATAAAAATGGCCAAAACTAAAGGTATGAAGATTGCTAGTAATAATGATTCCGTGAAAAATTGGTATAAAAGAGCGAAAGAAGGCAGAAAAATACGTAAGAATATGTTTGATTGGTCTCTTCAATGCTGTGGGGACCAGAAAACAGAAGAAAAGACCCCTACAAACCAAATAAAGAATGCGATGATTCCTGTTCTGTAAAAGAAGCTCAAAGGGCTAGGTATAGAGGACAAACTCAGGGAGATGAAGCAAGAGGAGCAGGAGAAGCCTCTACTGAATATTTTGATAGCAGAGCCACAGAATTATCTCAAGAAATAGCTACAATGAAATCTTTATTCGATAGAGCATTAAGGGGAGATAATACCGCTAATCAATTAATTAATGATTATATTCAAAAATTAAAATTAAAAGGTTTTTCTAAGTCTGCTATAGAGAAAGAAATAATATCTCCCGCTATGTATAAGAGAAAATTATAATGAATACTATATTTGTGAGTTATCCTATTGATAATACCCCCCAAAAAGACAAAATTATCAAGCAACTATTCTGGTATGATCCTGTAAAAAAAGAGATGCAAACTTTTGAAGGGGGATATCTTAAATTCGAATACAAAGAAGATAAGTATCTTGTTGATATGGATCCGGAAGAAAAAAAAAGAAAAAGAATAACTACAAATTATAGATCTATTCCTAAAATAGAAGATTTAGAAATAACTGTTTATAAAAAAAAGACAGATAAAGAAAAATTAAAAAAATGGTTTGATAATTATAATAATTATAATGTCACGAAAATTGAGGTAAATTTAGTGACAGAAGTTGGGATGGCTTTTGGTGTTCCTAATAAGGAAATAGAAGACTTCTCATATCAATTACATAGAAATGGATTTGAATATACAAGATCATGAATAAATATTATTTAAAAGTAGAGATTGCAGATACGCCTTCAAAGACTCAAAAAGGGCTAATGTTCCGTAAAAGTCTTAAAGACGATAGTGGCATGGTCTTTAAGTTCAGTAGACCTCAAAAATTAAGTTTTTGGGGATTAAATACATATATTCCTCTCGACATAGCATTTGTCAATTCTCAAGGAAAAATAGTAAATATTTCCCACATTTCCCCCTTATCAACAAAATCCGTAAGCAGTGACAGAGCCTGCACTATGGCGATAGAAGCTAACTATGGTTATTTTCAAAAAAATAAAATATCTTCTGGTGATACAATCCAATTTGATAAATTATCTAATGATATTGGTAAAATCACTTTTAAAAAGTAATTTTTGTCGATATACTAAGTTGAACAAGTAATTTATTATATTAAGGAGATAATTTTATGGAATTAACTGTACAAGAAATTTTACAAATGAAAGAAGTTTTACAAAAAATCCTAGGCGTAGATATCCCTGTCAAAACAGCCTTTAGACTTGGAAAATTAGCTGTAAAGCTACAGGAAGAATTGCAATTCTTTCAGAAAACAAGGCTTTCTTTATTAGAGAAATATGGAACAATAAATAAAGAAGACGATACGGTTTCTATTGAAGACGAAGATAAAAGAAAACAATTCACAGAAGATATCCAACAAGTTTTATCAGAACAAATAAATATTGATTTTAATCCTATTAATATATCTGATTTAGGAGAAGATTTGAAGATATCCGCAGCGGAAATAATTGTTTTAGAGAGAATTATAAAAGAAGATATAAAAGAAGAGGGTAAAAATGAATGAATATATTGTAAAAAATAATATGAAAAATAATTTTTTAATAAATGACCTCCCAGAAATCCCGGTGATAGGGCCGGGAGAGACTCATAATCTATTGGGCTGTACAACTCTTGAGAGAATAAAAGGATCAGAGCAATTAAAATATTGCATAAAGAAAGGTTGGATATCTGTGGTGAAAAATGTAGTAAAAGTAGAAGAAAAAGAGCAAATAGAAGAAGCGGAGACTCCTGATTTAACGTCAAAAATTGATAGCCTAGAAAAAAGTGTTTTTACTATTGTAAAAACCACAGAAGGGTTAAAAGATGCTATAAAGATGTTAGAAGAAAGATTTAACACTCCTACCCCTCCTGTTCATTGTGATAACGAAATAGCAGAAGAAAATGATAGATGCAAACTAGATTTATTACGAGAGGAACGTACTGATTTAATTTCAGAGATAGAACATATACAATCGACTCTAGAAGAAAAATTTGAAAGAATGAATCAAATTGACAAGATACTATAAAGGTTTTTAAAATTAATAAAGGATTTACGGGTTTATATCTTCTATTATAACATATGAAACGAATTTTTTCTCAAAATATAAAAAAGGATATAACTCCTCCATCTAATAATATTAATATAGATGGGTATAATGAAGATAGTCATGCAGATTATCTTGGAGGATATCTTGAAGAGGCTTTTAGCAAAAAAAGAACTGAGAATGCTAGCGAACAGGATCTTCCTACTATTAGTCCAGATAATCTATACGAATATTTGGAAGATAACTACGAAGGGGATCCTGAGGAAACTCTTAGAGAAGATAGAATTAAAGAATATATAAATGAAGATACGATTGAAGAAACGCCTGAAAATTTGCCAGTTGATAAAGACTTAGAAGAATTCTCAAATGTTGATGAGGCTATCAATTGGGCACAATTAAATAGCAAAACAATGAGAATTAATTATATTACCAAAAAGGGTAATGATTTAATTCGAAATATTGAACCTCATGGAACTTTTCAAGCTAAAACTGGAAATCGTATTTTGGTATGCTATGATCAGACTATTAATGAAATAAGAGCTTTTATTATTGATAATATCGTTAATTATTTAATATTAGAAGATGATTTTATTCCTAAATTTAAAGTAAGTAATGGGAGAGAAATAAAAATGACTCAAAATATCTTAGTAAATTTAAAAGACATCGGTGATGAGCTAGACGCATTAAAAATGACGAAAGATGCTTCTACCGTAACTAAAATAATGGATAATGTATTGTCTATTAAAACTGCTCAATATGTTGGGGTCCAAGGCTATTGGATAAGAAATACAAGATGTTTTGATAATTGTTATAGGCAAAAGAGAACTAAAAATAAAGAATCTTCCGCTCAAGAGGTTTGGTTTGAATGCCAAAAAGAATACGAAGGTTCTATTAACAATCCTGAAAGTGGTTGGGAAAAGTATGCAGGCCAAGATAACATTATCTATAAGACAGCAAGTGATTCTCATAAAAATATTTTGAATAGCGAAAAAGAATATTTTGAAAAAGCTATCAAAAAAGCAATGAAAGAACAAAATATTCCTTTTGAAATCGCTGTATATAATACTCTCGATCAAGGCCCAAAAAGATATGAAGAATCTATAATTGAAGACGCTACAAAGTTAGTAAGAATTGCTTCTGTATTAAAAGAAAATGGAAATGAAGAATTAAGTAAAAAAATAGCAAATGTTTCTTTAGAAATGATAAGAGAAGCTCAGTTCTGGAATAACGTCAAAGATGTAGCAAAAGGGATAACAAGAGATATTGGTCAAGGTATTAAAGGTGGATATGGTAAGGCGAAAGACTGGATGGGAGGAAAAGTTCAGCAGTATAAACAACAGGGAGAGACTAATAGAGTTAATCAGGCAATCGAAGGTATTGCTAATAATATCGAAACTGCTAAACAAAATACGGCAAATACATGGAGATCTGAACTGGCCAAATCTAATCCAATCGCAGCTCAATTAAGGCAATCTCAGGATCCAAGAGCTAAACAAGTATTACAAATTCTTAGGACTTTAAAATGGAGTACAGCAGATCAAACCGTAGCTTCTTTAAGAGAATTAGGGCAACAAGCCTCTCAATCGACTCAACAAGATCCTCAACCTAAACCAAGTCCAACTGGTCAGTTCCAAGGGAAACTATCTACATAAATTAAATAAATATAAAAAATAATAAAGGGTTTTTATATAGTAATAAACAAATAAATAGAATAAGTATACGTGAATATACTAAAAAATAATATTTTTTGCTTTTTTAAAGGAGAAATCAAATGCAATTTATCACAAACAGAATTTCAACTAATAGTAACAGTAAGACTTTTGCTGACATAGTAGCTGAGATGACACAGAAAAAAGAACCTCAGGTTAAAGTAGCATCCTCTGTTTCTGTAACTAAAACCGCAGAAGCTGACGAAGCACCATCTAGCGGTCAACCAGAAGCTGAAGCTAAGCTTGTTAATAGACCAGAAAGAGACGATGTTCCCGCTAGCGGTTCTAAGGAAAAATGCGAAGAAGCTGACTCTAGCGGACAACCTGAAGCAGAAGCTAAATTGGTTAACGATCCAAAAGTCGAAACTGATACGCCAGTCAAAAAAGCATCTTCTGACGAAGACGATGACAAAGATACTGACGATGCTGACAAAGCTGACGATACTAACAAAGCTGACGATACTGACGATACTGACGATACTGACGATACTGACGATGGTGGATTAACGGAAGGTCAAAAGAAATTACCTGAAGCGTTGCAAAAAGCTATTAAGAATAAAAAAGCTTCTAACGCTAAATGGGTTAAAATCGCTAATCTAGACGGTAAAAGCAAAGAATGGTTGAAGAAATACTATTCTAACGTATGGCCTACAGAATTCGTTGACGCTTTACTAGCAGATAAATAAGATACAAAAACTAAATACTGCATTGGAGTTTCATTATGACTTTGATTCCTACGGGAAAACTTAAAATTATGGAAGCTCAGACTTCTATTCCAGATGATGCTATTAACTTAAATCAAGGACACGATTTATTTAATACGGCAGATGGAATGTCTGTAGATGTTCCTGAAATAGATTCTGAGATAGATTCATCTCAAGGATTGGAGCAAGAAGAACCTTTACTTCAGACGGAACAAGACGTTCAACCTGAGCAGGACGTTCAATCCGATAGAGAATCTACAATTGAAGATTATATTTTTCAAAAATTAGAATCATTCGGATGGCCTGGAAGACTTCTTCAAGACTATAAAGATAAATTCGTTTCTAGATCTATTTCTGCCGAAGGCGTAGAAGAAGTTAGAATTGAGCTTTTAGATAAGCAATATCCAAATATGTCTAAAATATCTACAAAAGATATTAAACAAATAGTATCTGATATCCAAAGTAAATTTGGTCTTTTCTTTCAAGGCGGAGATAATAGTGACGGAAAATGGTCTTTTAGATTTATTTCTAAGAAAGAAAATCCTGAAGAAGATGATAATCCTGCCGATTTAGATATAACAGGTTATTTAGATAAGGCATATGGAACTCCATCTAAAAGTTCTAATAGCCCTAAAGAATCCAAAAAAGAAGCTTCAACTATGAAAGAGATGATTAAATATAATAAAAATGAATTATTTGAATCTTTGAATAATAAAGTTGCTAAAAGTCACATTCATAAGGTTTGGTCAAAGGAATAAAAAAATGTTACAAAGATCAGGAAAACAAAATCAAATTAATTTTTTAGAAAGCATTTCTTCTATCCCTAAAAAAGATGAAATTAGGAAAGAAACTGAAGATGAATCTATTAGAAGAATAGCAGAAGAACAAAAAAGCAAAAAATTAAACAATAGTGATAATGGTTTGAAAAATCCTAAATCTATTATGTCTACTGGCTATAGTGAAGAATCGGCTTTAATTAATAGTCAAAAACATATAGGTTGCGAAACTTCTAATTCTATTTTCGGAGAGACAACCGAAAGCAAAATGGAAAAAAAATCTAAAGGAAAAGATGACGATTTTGTTACTTTAGATATGGTTTTGAAGCAAAAAATAGCAAATAAAAGAACAAAAGGATTAGATAAAAAGCAAGTTCAAACTGCTTCTAGTACTCAAGTTGTTTTTTCTAAAAAAGATAAAGAAACACATGACTTTGGAAAAGTATCTACTAATATGAGTATTTTCGATACTAATCCTTTTGAAAATATTCCAGAAAAGACGGATGGAGAAAAATTAGCAGAAAATAAAGTTAAAAAAGAAAAAATTTCTTCTCAGGAAGACCAAAGACCTTTAAAGGCTAAAAATCTTGTTAATGATATGTTTGATAGGTTAAACAATAAGGAATAATAAATGTTAGATCCTGTAGTTATTAGAAATATGCTTAATAATATTACTCCTGATGGGACTGTCTTACCAGACAACGCTCAGGAACTTATAACTATGGCTAAAGATCTAGGTTTAGTAGCAGAAGAAGGAGTAGATAAAATGGAAAATCTAGAAGACTTTGCAGATACAACAATAGATTTGGCTGATCAAGGAAAGGAACTAGATATTCCAATCGCAGCTTCTGTGAAACCTTTCAATCTATCTAAGATCGCCCAAGGAATGGGAGAGATGGGAGGAATGGACAGTTATTTAACTCAACCTCAAATAGAAGAAACTCCAGAAGTCCAACAAGTGGAACAGATGGAAGAATTAACTCAAGAAGATCAGCTAATGCCTCCATTTAATACAGGATCAGAATTCGCTGTTTATTTAGAAAATGTTGGGAGCGACCCGTCTACTATTAACAGCGTAAAACAATCTATTTTGCAATCTATAAAAGACCCTGATAAAGAATCTATGGTATCAGACGCTTTAGATGATTATTTTAGCCCAGAGATAGAAACTGGTTCTAGTGAAAGAATCGCTTTAGATATCTTTGATCGACTCGATTCACCTGAATGGAAAACTACTAACATGTCCCAAGAAGGAGAAATTATGGCAGATTATACAGAAGCTATCACTGACGCTGATAAGCTCATTCAAAAATTAGCTAAAAAACATAGTCAAAATATTAAAAAGAGTTCTACTGAGCCCTTTAATATGCAAAAATTTGCTCAACACAATACTCGAAATGAAGTTATCCTATACGGGCCTAACGAATCTAAATTAGATCCTTTTTCTAGACAACCAGTTTCTGATTGGGCCGTAGTAGAAAGAAATAAAGGATTTGGTCTTGTTGTGGATGATGTTTGGAATATAGATTTTGAAGCAATTTGGAGAGAAAATATTATGGATAAATATTCTCGTCCATATAGAGATTCCGATACTGGAGAATGGATTGGAGGTTATATCCAGAAAAGATTCGAAGTAGACAAAAACATTCCAGAACAAAATAACTTACAACTAAAACCTGGTCAAAAAAGAAAACCTTATCTTCCTGAGTATGGCTTAACAGAAGCTAGACTTCAAGATGCAAGATCTAAAAAGGAAATAGAAGGTGGTCCTTTTATAGACCAAACCAAACCTTTTAATTGGAAAGAAGCTCAAAGTAAAAAAAAAAGTTAAATAAAGAAGCTTTTTTACCAGAATTAACAGACCCTTTCAAAAATAATGACGGAGAAGATATTAATAGGTCTGTTGTCTGCAATCATTGTGGAGCTAGATTAGGAAATAATGACGCTGGGCAAAAATGTACATTATGTCAAGTAGGAGAAGGTGTGTACAGAGAAATTCAAAATAACTTCGTAGATTCCCCCGGAAAGCAATTCAATCCCGATAGCACCAATAATGACACTTTTATACAAAGAAATCAACAATTAGCAACTCAAAGTCAAGTAAATGACGATAATATAAAAAGCGGTAAAAAAGATAAGAAAAAAGAATTGCCAAGAGTTAAAAAAGAACATGTTTCAGATGAATTTAAACAATTTCTAAATCCAAATAATGATATCGAAGATTCCGCTGATTCTTTAGCAATTGACGGTTAAAATATAAAACAAGGTAGGTTTATGGCTAAAATAAGATTTCAACAAGCAGATGATAGTCCTCAAGGAAAAAGAAGAATGGTTACTGCTTCTGGGGGATTTCCTGTAGAAAATGATAAGACAGGAGCCTCAGGTTATGCCTCTGGACAATTAGCTTCAGTTCCTATTACTAGAAACGCTCAATTCGCAGGATCAGGTGCCCAAAACGTATTCACTCAACCTATGTTCTTCTCTCCTATGCACACTCCCCAAAACTGGCAAATAGCTAGTAAAAGAAGAGAAATATATCAATGGGCAAGATTCTACTATGAAAATGAGCCTACTGTTGCTGCGGGAGTTGACTTTTATGCTAATTTTCCTATGAATGGTTTTAAATTAGAATCTAAAAGTAAAAAAGTATTAAAATATTTTGAAAATATAACTGAAAAATTAGAACTAGCAGAATGGCTAAATTATATAAGTCATGAATTCTTTTTAATTGGAGATGTATTTCCATTTTTAGAAATTGAATGCCCCGTTTGTCATGGATCTTCTCAAATACAAACAGAGAAAGGAACAGAAGTATGTAATCATCCAGATGGTACTATAAAATCCATTAAAGTGATGAATCCTGACTATATAGAAGTTCAAGATAATGTTCTAGCAAAGGAACCTGTTATTGCTTTGGTTCCGGACGAAGAATTAAGAGGTATTATTCAAAGAAAGAGTCCTAAACAAATTTATAATAATTTACCAGAAAGACTTGTCAAATTAGTTAGTGCAGGTCAACCTATCCCTCTTTCTAATAGAAGCGTTAGCCATATAAAACATAATGCAAGTCCATACGGAACTTATGGAACAAGTGTATTGAGAAGATTATTTACCGTATTAGCTTATAAAACTAAAATTATGACAGCTAACTGGATAGTTGCAGAAAGATTAATTCTTCCAATTAGAGTTGTAAAAATTGGAGACAAAGACAGACCTGCTTCAGAAAATGACATTCAAGATGTAGTAAATCAATTAGCTTCTGTTTCTAATGACCCGAACCTTACTATTGTAACTCACCACGCATTTGAATATGAATGGTATGGTGCAACTGGCAAAATTCACAATATTACTCAAGAACTAGAACAAATAGGAAAAGAGATTTTAAATGGTTTTATGTTAAATCAGGCTATTTTAAATGGAGAAGCAGCTTCTTATAATTCCGCTCAAGTTGGAGTAGAAGTTCTTATTAAAAGGATTGAAAACTGGAGAAATAAACTTGCTGATTGGGTTGAAAAAAACATATTTCTTCCAATAGCAATGATGCAAGGGTTTGTTGACGAAAAAGAAACAGAAGAAATCGGAGAAACAGTTTACGTTTATCCTAAAATAAAATGGAACGATCTTAATCTTAGGGATAATTCTAATAGAATTCAGGTATTAATGCAAGCGTATGATAAACAATTAGTTTCTGCTCAAACCGTATTGGAAGAATTGAAATTAGATTACGATACAGAGATTCAAAGAATAAGAGAAGAACAAGCTATGGTTTCTCAGTCAGGAATGTTCATGGGGGCGGGAGATATGGGAGCAGGAGCAATGGGAGGAATGGGAGGGCCTGAAATGGGGGGCGGAGGTGCCCCCGGAGGTATGGAAGGTGGAATGGGAATGGAAGGTGGAATGGGAATGGGTATGGAAGGAGATATGGGCATGGGTGGA
>Ga0233415_10001184_pt1 | contig 11470 bp, 11 predicted proteins | sample Na_anoxic_12_MG_FD_188631 | JGI IMG/M metagenome (GOLD analysis project Ga0233415, IMG submission 188631) | Seawater microbial communities from Saanich Inlet, British Columbia, Canada - Na_anoxic_12_MG | ecosystem: Environmental > Aquatic > Marine > Inlet | place: Canada: British Columbia...
TATCTGAAGCAGTGTGGACATAAAGTTATATATCTTGAAAAAAAGAAGAAAAAAGATCATAATAATATTACTGTAAAAGAGATAAAAAAAGTTCATCCAGATGTTGTATGGTTTTATAGTCCATTTTATATTAAATATAATCCAATAGTTATAGACTATCTAAAATCAAAAAAGATTCTTGTAGTCTTGTATGGTCAGTACAATCCTCAAGTTCCTTATCCTGAATGGATAGATGTTTGGAAAAAAATAGATGTATTGTTTGTTCAGAATAGAGAGTTCAATGATTATTTAAGGAAGCAAAATTTAAATTCTTATTATATTCCTTTTGGGTTTCACCCTACTCAATATTATAAAACTAATATGTCTAATAAATATGATATAAGTTTTTGCGGAACTGCGTGCACTCATGATTCTGCTAAGGATGATAAAAGAGCAAAGTATATACAATCTTTACACAAATATGATATTCATGTATTTGGCACGTCTTTTCAGGGGAGGTTGAAAGGCATTCCTATTAAATCTTATAAGACTCATGAAAAACAAAGAAGAATATATGGGCAATCTAAAATAAATTTAGATGTTCCATTTTTTTGCCATCGTCCTGAGTTTTATAGATATAAATATCATATTAAGAATAGATTTTTTGAGGTTCCAGCTACTGGTAATTTTTTATTAACTACTAGGTGTGATGAGTTTTTAGGTATTTTTGGAGAAGGTATAATAGCATATTATGATGATAATATAGACAGTCTTAAAGAGAATATCAAGAAATATTTGAAGGATAAAAAGCTAAGAGAAGGAATGGCACAAAAGGCTTATAAGTTCGTTCATGAGAAACATACTTTTTTATACAGGTTCAAAGAAATGAGTAAAATACTTAAAGAGGTTATATAGCATGAAGAATGGAACTATTAAAGTAAAATTTTCTAATGGATTCGGAAATAATATGTTTCAATATTGTTTTGGAAGATTGCTGGCAGAATATCATAATTTAAATTTTTCTCATGATGCTATACCTGAATTAAATATAAAAAAAGAAGATTATAAATTTAAGAAAGAATGGAAGACAGTTAAATTTAAGGCTAGTAGCAATAGAGAAGCAAAAATATATGATAGAAATCATATTCAATGGTTTAGCGATAAGTATAAAAAACATAATTTTGATTTTTATAGTTTTATGTTTTATTTTGAAGATTATTCTCTTTATACTCCTCATGTGGATAGAATTAGAAAATGGTTTCCTGAAGTTAAAAAAACTAATTATGATGATCTTGTATTGCATTTTAGATTAAAGAATAGACTTGTGTGGGAAACTCATTATAAGAATTTTATAAAACCTTCATCTTATAGAGATATGATAAAGTCTAATTTTAAATTTAAAAAATTATATATTGTAACAGATATGGATATTTGGAAACATGTTGATGAAAAATATATTAAAAAGCTTCATAATGAAGTAAAAATAAAATATAAAAGTAATCCTACTAAATTTATATCTCTTTCTAAATCTATTAAATATATGAATGAATTAGTGGATAATCTCAAAGAATTTAAACCCATTTTACATAATAGTAAAAAGTTTATAGATGATTTTAATTTTATTCGTTCTTTTGATCAAATAATGTTTAAGAATAGCACATTTGCGTGGTGGGCATCTTTTTTGAGTAATGCTTCTAAAGTGTCTCCTTTTAAGTTGTGGAAACCAGGTAAGGGTAAGAAAAAGAATAGGAATTTAGGTAAGGTGGATTTATTAGGATGGTTTGGATGGGGAGAAATGGATGATTTATTGAATAAGAAAGCAGTGATTAATGCATCGAGTTAAAGGTATAGAAATATGTGTAGTGGGGTGGTATTTTAGTAGTAACATATATAAGCAATTTAAAAAAAGTCCTTTTCGATTTCATATAGTCGCTCATAGACATAATGATATTTTAGATAATTTAGATTTTAAGTATTCGGTTATTAAAAATATTGGATTGGAATATGGAGCGTATGATTGGTATATAAAAAATGCTTGGGATAAAAAAAGTGATATTTTATTTATACATGACGATATAGAATTAAGAAATTTTACAAAAACTTTTAGTAATGTTTTTAAGAAGATAAGAGATAATAATATAAGTTTTTCTCATATTCTTGGAATTAAAGATATAAAAAGAAATTCTAATTGTAATAGATGTGTTTTTTTGTCGAGTAAGATAGTAAAGTTATTGTTGAAAAAATATGGAGGAATTCAATATGATCTTTATAATAGAGGTTATGTGTGGGGGGATAAGAGATATTATGATCCTTTTGTGTATACTAATAAATATAAAGAGGTATTGGCTCAACCTGCTAATTTGTTTAGAAAGAGAGTAAAAGCTATAGTAAGAGATCATAATTTAAAGAGGCAAAATATTCCTTGCCGCCAATTGTTACTATGTAGGAGAAATAATATGTTAAAAGATAAAGTGAAAAGAAATATATCTTTAATTGATAATTCTGTATTTGGTAGGGAAGAGAATATTCTAGAAACAATAGCATTGTCTAAAGAGTGTGAAACTAATAGAAATAGATTAAATCATTTTTATACAAAATGGTATAATTTTTATTTTAAGAATATAAGAAAAGACAATCTTAGTATTCTTGAAATTGGAGTTAAAGATTCTAAGTCGTTAAATATGTGGGAAAAATATTTTAAAAACTCTGATGTTTATGGCTCTTCTTGCGAAATTGATTCTATTAGAAAGGTTAAATCTATATCTTTAGATGGATTTGATATCATTATAGACACTGGGACATCTTCTAATAAAAATCAGATTAATATTTTTGAAGAGCTGTTTATTGAATTGAATCCAGGAGGAATCTATGTGATAGAAAATTTGCAAAAATCATATTCTAAGAAAAATGCTAAACGGGATATTAGTATATCTGGATTTTTAAAAAAGATAGTAGATTATATTAATTTTAGTGGTAAATATAAATATAATAATTATGAAAAGTTGGTTGAAAAAAGTTTAAGTATGGAAAGATATGAAAGGTTGGTAATGGGACAGAGTTTTCACTCTGGTATCTGTTTTATTTTTAAAAGATTTTGCAAGTAGGGAGAACAATTATGAAGTTTATTAAAATATGTATTGTTGGATGGTATTTTTTTGAAAAATTTTATTATCAATTAAGTCAATCGAATTTTGATGTTCATATTGTGGCTCATCGTTATAATAAAATATTAGATAAATTAAATCTTTCTTATACGGTTATTAAGAATGAGGGGTTGGAATATGGGGCGTATAGTCATTATGTTGACAATATATGGGATGGTAAGGCTGATGTTTTTTTTATGCATGATGATATAGATATATTAAACATAAATAAATTTATATTAACTAATTATAAAAAAATCAGAAAGAGTAAAGCTCATCAAGGATATATAGTACCATCTAAAATAATTATCGGAGGTGGGAGATGCATGTATATGTCTCACAAATTTATAAAGTGTATAAAAAAAGATTATGGTGGCATATGGTATGATAAGGAAAATATTGGATATATTAGCAGAAAGATGCAACCAAAAGACTGGGATGCGAGAAGATACAATGAGGGCAGTAAAAGATTTAAAGTGATGGTTAAAAATATTTTTAAAAAATATAAAAAGTTGATTTCAATTACTCTAAGAAGTCAAGGGCTGACGTTGTATAGAAGAGGAAGCACAGTAATTAAGTGTCATTTTTCTGCTAAAGAAAAAAAAGAATTAAGGAAGAAAATTAATAATCAAAAAAATAAAAGAAAGAAAGAAGTTAAAGGCCAAAAGAGTAATAATGAAAAGAATTATTAAAGTTGTGTTCCTTCAAAAAATTTAAGAAAACAGAAAGTAAACGTGCATTTTAATAAATATCCTTATATAATAGCAGAAGCTGGTGTTAATCATAATGGTCTTTTGATAAATGCATTTAAGTTAATCGACGCAGCTGTAAAAGCAGGGGCTGATTGCGTAAAATTCCAAGCATTTTCTTCTGATGAGTTAGTGACCAAAATAGCACTTAAAGCAGAGTATCAAAAAAGAGAAGAAGATGAATCTCAACATGATATGTTATCGAAATTTGAGTTATTAGAAAATGATTTTAAATTATTATATAAACGTTGTGAGAAGAGGGGTATAGATTTTTTAATTACTCCGTTTTCTCCTAGATGGGTTAAAATATTATATAATATGGGAGTTAGTAGTTTTAAAATTTCATCAGGTAGCGTTAATTCTTTGGCATTATTGCAGGAGGTGGCCAGAACTAGACTTCCAGTTATTTTATCTACAGGTATGTCTAGTATAGAAGAGATTAGAAGAGCAATTAATGTTTTAAAGGAGGGGGGGTGTAATTCTTTATCTCTTTTGCATTGTGTATCTTTATATCCTGCTCCTATCGAAAAAATTAATTTATTTTCTATAGGTATTTTAGAGGGCGTATTTAATGTCCCAGTAGGTTTCTCGGATCATACTATACATACTCTTACAGGGGGGTTAGCAATTGCAGCGGGAGCTACTATTTTAGAAAAGCATTTTACATTAGATAAGAATATGAAAGGACCTGATCATAAATCTAGTTTATCACCAGGAGAATTAAAATCATATATAGAGGTGGCGAAATTAGCGGTTATTGCTTGTGGGAAGAAAATAAAAAAGATATCTAATGAAGAAGTTGACATAAAAAAGGTAGCTCAGAGTAGCTTAGTAGTAAAACGATTTATAAAAAAAGGACAAATAATTCAAAGAGATATGTTGACAGAAAAAAGACCAGCTACAGGTATATCTCCTATGAATTTATGGTATGTACGAGGAAAACAAGCTATTAGAGATTTGCAGGTTGATGAGACGTTAACATATGATTGTTTAAAGGAATAATATGAAAAAGATAATGTTTTTAACTGGGACTAGGGCGGATTTTGGTCATCAGAAACCTCTTATAGATAAATGTATAGAAGAAGGATACGATGTATCTATTTTTGTTACAGGGATGCATATGGATGAAAAATATGGGAAAACTATTGATGAGATATTGCTTTTCGATTACAAAAAATATTGTGCCTGTAATAACTCTAAGAATTTTAGCACAATGGATGAGATGCTTGCTTCAACAATTTTTAATTTTTCAAATTATACTAAAAAAGTTTCTCCAGATTTAATAGTTGTGTTTGCAGATAGATTTGAAGCATTGGCTGCAGCAATTGTGGGAGCTTTAAATAATATTTTAACAGTTCATATTCAGGCAGGAGACACATCGGGAACCATTGATGATTCTATGAGACATGCTATCAGCAAATTGTGTCATGCCCATTTTGTGGCAAACGATGATGCTAAAAAAAGATTAATGTTGATGGGAGAGATAGAGGAGAAAATATTTAAGATAGGAACTCCAGGATTAGATATATTATTCTCTAAAAAATTACCTTCTTTGAAAAATGTTAGAAAAAAGTATAGTATTAAGTTTAATCAGTATTCTATTCTTATTTTTCATCCAGTTACTACTGAAGTAGAGAGCTTGTCAGGACAGATTGATATGGTAGCAGATTGCGTTATAGAAAGTGGGTTGAATTATATTGTGGTATTGCCTAATAATGATTTGGGTTCTGATAAAATCTTTAGTGCTTATGATAGATTTAGAGATATAGATAATATAAAAGTTTTTCCTTCAATAGATCATTATGATTTTTTGATTTTGTTAAAAAATGCTAGATTCATAATAGGAAATTCAAGTTGTGGGATTATTGAAGCTCCCATATATGGACTGCCTGTAATTAATATAGGATCTAGGCAGCAGGGCAGAACTTCTAATAAAAGAATAATAGATTGTGAATTTGATAAAAAAGATGTATTAAAAATTATTAAAAGTCTTAATTGTATTAAATATAATCCTGATTATTCATTTGGAGATGGTCATGCTGCCGATAAGTTTATAGAGGAGTTGAGAAAAGAAAAATTATGGACAACAAATAAACAGAAAAAATTTAATTTATGTATATCAAACAGTTTAAAACTGTCGTAGCTAATAAAAAGATTATTTTCAGGTTATTAAAAAAAAATGATGAAAAAATATTAATTAATTTCTTTTATAGTCTTACAGATGATTTTAAGAAGTGGTACAATCCTCATCCCTTTGATAAAATAACAGCGATGGCTATTTGTAATGATAAAAATAGAAAGCATAAAAAAATAATTGGTATATGTGATGGAGAAATAGTAGCATACTGTCAATTATTTTTTGGACTGAGAAATTGGGAAAAAATTAGATTTGAGAAAAGAGATATTTTTTTTGAAAAGAGAGGAGTTTGCACTATTGCTCCATGTATTGTCGAAAAGTATCAAAATAGAGGTTTTGGTTCAAAAATGATGGAATATATAACTAATATTTGCAAGCAATGTAATAAAAAATATATTTTATTGTGGGGTGGGGTTGTTGTCAAAAATAAAGGTGCTGTAAAATATTATGAGAAAATGAATTTTAAAAAGACTAAGAAATGGTTGCATCCTAAAGCAAAAGTTATGAGTTATGATATGTACTTAGAGATATAATGAATAAAAAAAATATTATGATTATAGGGGCAGGAGGCTCTTTGGGGAAGATATTGATATCTTCTCTTCTGAAAGATTACAATAAAGTCATAGGTATTGATATTAATGAGAATAGTTTGGCTTATTTACATAGAGTCTATAGAGTTCCAGAAACTCAAATATATATAGAAGATTTGAGGGATTTCTCTAAAATTGTTTCTATTATTGATCATAATAAAATTGATTTAGTTATTAATTGTGCAGCTTTGAAGCATGTTTTATGGTGCGAATATAACATTAAACACGCAATAGATATAAATATTGTGGCCAATTTAGAGTTAATAAATTATTTAAGTAAGAATAATAAAGATTTTATATTTATAAGTTCTGACAAGGCTGTTAATCCTCAAAATATTTATGCTTTAACAAAACAATTTACAGATTATATAGTTAAATTTTATAATTTTAAATTAGTTAGAGGGGTGAACTTTTTTAATTCTCACGGCAGCGTGTTGAATGTGTGGGAGGAACAAAGAAAGAGAGGAGAACCCTTTACGGTTGTTAAAGATAATGAATGTAATAGATTTTTTATTACTATTCCTCAAATGGTTAATATTGTGAGAGAAGCTATCGAGGACAAAAGTGATAAAAATGAATATGTTCCAAAATTAGTATATCAAATTGGTATACGAAATTTATTTAATGCATATTTAAAAATTAATAATATTATAAAATATGATGTTCATAGTATTTATTTGTCAGATACGGAAAAAATAAGCGAAGAGTTAAATTTTTTACCTAAAATAATTCAATTAGAAGATATTGATGATATCGCAGAAGTTTTAAATAAAATTTATTAGGAAATATATTAATGTCTATAATGCGTAGAGAATATGATAATTATGATAGTTATTTAAAACATCAAGCTGCCAAATTAACTATTGGAGTTAAAAAAAAGATTAAAAAATTTATGCCTGAATATTTTGAAAAAAATATGCAAGCATTTAAAAAAAGGATAGGTGGTTTTCAGAAATATGTAAAGCAAGGTAAAATATTATGCTTAGGGGCCAGAACGGGAGCCGAGGTGGCGGCTTTTAAGAATTTGGGATTCGAAGATTCTATAGGAATAGATTTAAATCCGGGCAAGCATAATAAGTATGTTGTTAAGGGAGATTTTCATCATATGCCTTTTAATGATAGTGATTTTTCTACTGTCTATTGTAATTGTATTGATCATGCATGGAATTTAAAAGCTCTTTCTAAAGAGACAGGTAGGGTTTTGCAAGATAATGGAGTATTAATATTGGAAATAGATCATTTGTTAAATAAAAATAAGAAAAGAAGGAAAGAGCTTTTAAAAAAACCTAGCAAATATGAATCAGTGTTGTGGGGAGATTTTAAAGATATTGAAAAACAATTTGAAGAATTTAAATTAATTACTAAGTTTGTTAGTGTTTATGAAATATTTTTAGTTGCTGTTTTTGAAAAGAATAAAAAAAATGAGCATGAGTAAAAAATATGCTCTTGTGTATCAAATGGGCAAGGTTGCGTCATCTGCTATTTGTAACTCTTTTAAAAACCATGAGCAGTATCGCGCACTTCATACTCATTTTTTAAGTTTATATGGGAAGAAAAAATTAGTCAAATTTTGTTTCAAAGAATCTTTGCCTAAAGACTATAATGAGTCTATGCGACAGCAATTTAGGATAGTAAAGAATATTAGAGCTAAACTAGAAACTTATAAGAAAAAATTATCAGTTATTACTATAGTTAGAGATCCTATAGCTGTCATAGTAAGTAGTTTTTTTGAGAGACATGAGCTATTTAGTATTGATAAATTATCAATTAGGAAAGATAAAAATAAGCCCAAGAGGGCAATTAGTTTAAAACAGTTACAAGATAAATTTCTAGATCACATTTTCAACTATAATTCTATTCCTGAAAAGATAGATTTTATAGGTAGGGCTAGGTACTTTTATCTTCAGTTCCCTTTAACTTTTATAAAAGATGAGTTAGGTAGAACTTGTGATATTAATATATATAATATTCCTTTGAATAAAAAAGATTTATATTATATTTATGATTGTAATAAATATAAAATTTTGTTATTAAAATATGAAAATATGTTTAGTCATCTTGAAACTACGATAAATAAATTTCTAAATATTAAAGATTTTAAGTTGTTAGATGTTAAATCTGCTCGAGGATCACATTTATATTATCATTATAATGATTTTGTCAAATCTCTTGTAATATCTGAGGAGATCTTAGAATATTATTATTCATCTGAATATATGCGACATTTTTATAGTAGAAAAGAGATTGAAAAATTTAAGGAAAGATGGAGTGCAAAGTGTTAATAAAATAAATCTTCCATTAGTTCTTATTTCCCAGATACAAAGATCAGGAGGTACTTTGTTGTCCCAGTTGTTTGATGGTCATTCTGAATGCTGTGTTCATCCTGAAGAGTTGCATATAGGGTATCCTCGAAAAGAAATATGGCCTATTATTCAAGAAGAATCAAGTTGCTTATATAATTTTGATATTTTAAGAGAAGAAATTTTTTCAAAACTAAGCAGAGACGGATATAAAAAAAGTGTTAAATCTATTAAAATGTCAGACAGGATACCTTTTTTATTTTTGGGTGATAAACAAAATAAAGTATTTGAAGATCTTTATTCTGAGGTGATTGTTAAGTCTAAAAGAGATATATTCAATATTTATTTTACTTCTTTTTTTAATGCGTGGGAGGATGATAGAAATAGAGGAGGAGATAAAAGAATTGTATTAGGATTTGTGCCTAGAATGAGTATGCTTGAGAAGAGCATGGAAGGATTTTACAATGTTTATCCAGACGGTAAATTAATTTCTATTATCAGAGAGCCATTTGGATGGTATTCTTCAGTACGTAAATATTATGGTAGATACAAATCTATAAAATATGCCGAAGCAAAATATAAATCAAATATTATGTCGATTATTAATAATAAGAAAAGGTTTAAAGATAATATGTTTATTCTTGATTTTAAGGATTTGATACTACATACAGAAATAATAATGAAAGAATTGTGTTGTTTTTTAGGGTTGACATTTGAAAATATTATGTTTAGTCCAACTTTTAATAAACAAAATATAATGGCTAATTCTAGCTATTCTATAAAAGAATTTGGTATCAGCAAGGCTCCTATTAGCAAAAGGAGAAAATATAAGATAAAAAATAAAGAAGATAGGCAGCGTATAGACCATTCTTGGACGCCTCTTTATCTTAAAGTCTGTAAATGTAAAAATCCCTTAAATTATTAATTATATTTTAGAAAGATTATAGTGAAAAAAATAAAATCATCGCATGTAGTGGTACTGGGGTCTGGGCCTAGTATAAAAAAATATTGGAATAAAATAAATATTTTTTTAAAGACTAATAATGTTATCACTTTCGGTTGTAATAATATTATGGATTTTTTAGTTCCTGATTATCATTTCTGGGGTTCTGGTAAAAGATGGGCAGAGTTTGGTCATAAAGTTGATCCTAGCACGGTAGTAGTGACTTCTCATTTATTTTCTAAAAAAGTAATAAGAGAAAAATGGAAAGGTAAGTATAAAACTTTTAAGAACATAGAACGACAATGGAAGCCAGGATCGGACGATAAAACATCAAAAGCATATAAGAGATGTGATGTACGTTATAAGAATGGAGTAATGAGGGGTTGTGTTCAGAATATTAGCACATGGGCTATCTTTTACGCGTATGTTAAAGGAGCATCTAAGATAAGTGTAGTAGGTAATGATGGTTATACTTTATATCCAGAAAACAAGATTGATAGTCAGCACTGTTACGGCAGTGGTAAAACATCTGGTTTTATTTATAGATATAGTAAAAAAAGAGATTGGGACAAATATAAGACATTAAGATTGTTATATGCATATGGCAAAAAGAAATTTGGTTTTGGTTTTGAGATGATTACACCTACAATTTTTGATAAATTTTATAATTTTAAAGTTTTGAATATTGCATCAGATATTAATAGTATTAAGTGGAAAGAACCAAAAGGAAAATTAGCTGATGATTTATATTTCTCTCAAAAAGCAAAAAACAGAAAGTTATAATATGAATAATGAAGATATTAACGCATGGTTTCATCATCTTAAGGGAGATAATCTTTTTGAAAGGGATGATGAAAAATTTGTTGAATATAGAAAACAATGGCAAGAGCGTCCCAAAAACTTTGATTCAGGAGATTTTCCTTTATTTCTGGATGTTGAAGTAACTAACGCTTGTAATTTAATGTGTCCTTATTGTGCTACTACTATTTCGAATGGAAAATATAAGAAGGGATTTATTGCCAAAGAGCATGTGGAGAAAATGATTGAGGAAGGATCTCGCAATGGATTATATGGAATTAAATTTAACGTAAGAGGAGAGCCATTGCTTCATCCCCTTATTGATTATTTTGTGCATTATGCCAAAGAACATGGGTTAATAGATGTGTATTTTAACACCAATGCCATGCTTTTAACTAAAATTATGTGTCGTAAATTGATAGATGCGAGACTGGATAGGATATCTATTTCATTTGACGGATATACAAAAGATGTTTATGAAAAGAACAGAGTTGGATCTTATTTTACCACAGTTATTGATAATGTAAAATGTCTTCAAAATATAAAAAAAGAATTAAATGTTGAATATCCAAGAGTGCGAGTTCAAACTATTAAATTGCCAGAAATAGATTTGGATGAATATGGAAATTTTTGGGAAAATATGGCTGATGAAGTTGCTTATTTGGATTATAAAGATATGGGGCAAAAGAATAAAGGAGTAGTATGGCCTGCGTGGAAATGTCCCCAACTATGGCAAAGGATGGCAGTATTGTGGAATGGTGATATTTTTCCGTGTAATCATGATGATGAACTTAAGGCAATTTTAGGAAATGTAAATAGTATGTCGATAAA
>Ga0233415_10001185_pt1 | contig 11467 bp, 13 predicted proteins | sample Na_anoxic_12_MG_FD_188631 | JGI IMG/M metagenome (GOLD analysis project Ga0233415, IMG submission 188631) | Seawater microbial communities from Saanich Inlet, British Columbia, Canada - Na_anoxic_12_MG | ecosystem: Environmental > Aquatic > Marine > Inlet | place: Canada: British Columbia...
CAAAAAGGAAAACTCAAATGTTTGAGAAAACATTAGAACGAAAAACGGTTGCAAACAAGAGTCGCAAGAAGTGCTTTTGACTTTTTTGTTGTCTTATGACAGCAAGGGGTTTTGTCTCCTTTTCGTTTGGCTCTCATTCTTCACATCGTCGCCAACGTCTCCCAAGGCGATGCTGACCTTGACCTTGGTCTTTTTTTTCTCGTCGGTGTGGTAAAAAACCAAATGATTCGCATTCCAATCACCTGGGTTCTTGCAGATGAATTTCCAAACGCTCTCCTTGGGGCGCAAGATGCACCTTTCGTCGTCGACTTCCAAGACAGCTTCTTGTCCCGTGAAACGCAAGGTGCCAGGCTTTTTGAACGTGGGCGCACTGACCTTGAGTTCACGTTCCTGAACTTCCTTCACGATCTCCATCCGGCGCTTCCGCGCTTTCAGTCGATCCAAGGCAGCATTCACTGCGCGCTTTAAGTCTTGCTTGACTGGGTCGTTCGGCTCTTGTCCCCAGTCCTGCTTGCTGGCCATTTCATCCGTGTCTTTCAGCAACCGCTGAAGCTCATTGATTTCTTCCATTTTCCCCAGTTCTCCTCAGCTGGCCTAAAGAATGAGGAGCGACAGGGAAAAATAAGTTTTTTTTCGAAAAAAAAATTCTCACGAAAACCCCATATTACGATTTATTGCAATTTTGCAAGATTTCACTACTTGCAATAAATCGTAATATGGGTTTTTTCTGAGAATATTTTTTTTTTCGAAAAAAAAAAGTTGGGTTGAGAAGAAAAAAATCATCCGTTTCTTTCCCCTTTTCAAAACCTAACTTTTTTGAAAAAAGATGTTCCTTTCGATTCTCTTTGAACGTCGCCAGACGCTTATTTTTACCCTTTTTTGCTGCTGCTTGACGCTGGCAATCATCCCTCTTTCGGTTTGGATGGCATCTAGTTACACGGGAACTTGCACGGCCAAGGAAGGCACGCTGCAGATTGGGTCGCAGCCAACTTGTATCACTGATGACGATTGCAAGATGACCTGTGGATGGGGAAGCCTCCACGCTGGTGTTTGCCACGATAAGTTCAATGGCAACACCTCTCTCGCCTGTCTCAAAGATTCAGAATGCGATTTTGGGACTTGCAATCGCGGTCCCTTTGAAGCTGCTCTTGCATTGGATATCGTGGCTTCCGTTTTGGCATTGGTTGCTTTTGTTCTTTGTTGTGCAGGTTGGGCGCGTCACAAGGGAAAGCCTGAAACACAGCGTCCTTATCAACCACTTGGTTCCATGACCGACGACGCGTGATAGTTTTTATAAAAAAAAAATTTATTTTAAAACCTTTTTATCCATCACACAAACCCGCTACGCTTTCGCTAATATCAATGATAGAAACGGGTGTAAGCGGCAAACACACTGTTTCCCATACAACACTACCGCAGAGCTGCAAACCAAGCGTGAACGTAAAAGTATCGGACATGGTGCTAATGTCATAAGTCGCGGTAACACCCGCGCTTGCAATGTGAGGGATATCAAACGATAGGCCCGGTACATCCCATTTGCCTTGTCCTTGAATTTGCAGTGATTTAAAGATGCCAAGACTTGCGTCGCCCACCGTGATGTTTGCTCCCGGAGGATTACCACAAACGTCCATTCCCGCCACAAGAATTAGTTTTTCGCCCATAATTTCAGGATTGCATTTCACAAGAACACCTTGCGCTGCGTTCGGATTGCAGGCAGCAAGCGTACAATTCGGCGAGACTTCACTGACCACGTCTTTTAGTGTAGCGCAAAATCCATCTTGAGCAGCGCGCGGGGAAAGCGCGAACGAAGGAACAACCAAACACAAAAGCAGAGCGATTCGCATTTTTTTTCAAAATGACAAAAGAAAAATTTTCTTATCCTAAAAAAGGTTACGATTTGTTGCAAGTAAATCAATTATGCATATCTAAACTTTTTTCAAGGTTGCACAACGAGAACAAAAAAAAACCACGCGAGTTGATTTCAAAAAAACAGTAGGCTATGTCATCTTGAGAAGGGATTCGAATAAAGACTGTTTTTTGAGACTTGTTTAAAAATAACAATTGACGGTGCTTACATAAAGATAGATTGATATACTTAAAAAAATATGACCAGTGCAGAATTTGTCAGTCTCCTTCGATTTGCAAATGGTAATGTGGACAGTGTGTCAGAAATACTAAAAAGTCTTGACATCAAAGAGCCTTTTGCTGGTCCGAAAAAACAAAAAATTGAAAGAAACAATGAAATCAAATTAAATGATGAAAACGACCCAATCCATGATGATAAACGCGAATTGGAAATATTTTTAAAAATATATGATATAAAAGACCCACAAGAAGTTTCTGAATTTAAGTTTAAGCCGACTGATTTCTTCCCTACATTGCCTAGTCAAATAGAGTATTTTACAAACCTTAAGGTTTTAGACTGCAGTTCCTCCAAGCTGACTTTTCTTCCGTGGGAGATTGGGCAGCTGAGCCAACTTCAGGTGTTGGACTGCAACGACAACGAGCTGACGTCGCTTCCGCCGGAGATTGGGCAGCTGAGCCAACTTCAAAACTTGAAATGCAGGAACAACCAGTTGACGCGGCTTCCGCCGGAGATTGGGCAGCTGAGCCAGCTTCGGGTGTTGGATTGCAGCGGCAACGAGCTGACGTCGCTTCCAAGAGAAATTGGGCAGCTGAGTCAACTCGAATATTTGAATTGCCAATATAACAAGATAGTTTATATTCCAGAGGAAATCGCAAGGCTTAAAAATCTTAAGATAGTGCTTAATAATAGTCCAAAAACCCCATTTTTTGGATCGGAAGAAGGAAAGCTAGTTATGGAGGAAACTTTAACAGAAGCAGAATATCAAGAAAACGTGTTTGATTTTATGAACGAGGTCAGCTTGGAGTTTTTTGTGTTATCTCTAAGAGGCAGCAACATGTTTTTAATTCATTTTGACAAAAGAGCGACCAAAGAAAAGAGCGATTACTTTGAAAAAATTGTAAATTTCATAGCCATAGGCGAACAATTTGGGTTAACTTTTACAAGTGTGGAGAGTTACATGGAACGAAAAAATGATCCGCACTTGTTGGTATTGATATCTTTGCAAAAGGAAGTAGTATTGCTCAACGGTTTTCTGCTTGGAACCTTTAGTGAAAAAGACATGCAGCCTTATGAGATAAAGAGGTACGAGGATTTAAATTTCCCTTTAAAGGAAATTGCTACAATTATTACTTTGAATGCAGTAAAACCACCCGTCAATTTTTCTGAATATTTCTTTTCGAATCGCGGGGTTTATTATTTTGGGACAATGTTGGTTAGAATATTTGAATCCATGGCGTTTAAGGCGAAGAAAAGTATTTTGGCGCTCGAAGCTTTGAGAGGGGCGATGAAATTCTACGAAAAACTCGGTTTTATAAAGATTCTAGAACAAAGCGATAGATCAGCTGTTTTTTATTATAAAGAAACGGCCGTCCCGCTTGATTCAGAGGCTCCGAGTTGGCATCGCGTATTGGAAAAAAGAAAAGAGATGGAAAAAGCTCTTGTGTTGTCACAAGGCAACGTAATGGCGGCCGCGCAATTGGTGTGGTATCGTTTGTATTAAAAAAAAAATAAAAATGGTTTGCAAAAAACAAAACATTCTCATTTACAAACATGGGTAAATCGGATGCTCGTATAGGATTTGAAAAAACCTATCCGGATGCTTTTGGGACAGGCAATCATCCAAACGCTCTTCAAGTGACCAAGGTTTTTATAGACGCCATTCAAATTCTCCGCGGTGGTCTCAACACGGCGAGTTATGCTACTGTAAACGAACTGGCACAGGGTTTTTTGCGCTATACGATCCACCAGATTTTGGAAAGACACCCTTATGCCGACACTTTCTACTTTGTTTTTGATTACTATCCTTTTGTTCCTCTCGCCAAAGCGGTAGAACAACAAAAACGGCGAAAGAAAAAACAAGAAGAATGGGTCTTTGATTTTGACCCGCAGGCCGAGATTTCAGAACACTGGTCGGTCATGCTGAACGATAGGAATTACGGCGTTCCTGAAATTCTACGCGCGTTCACTCGCATCTGGATTGAAGATCCGCCCACTGATCTAGGGACGATTTTGATTGACGGCCATTATCTTGAGGAAGTCAATGGATTGAACGTTTTGAATGTCCCTCTTTACGTTTCGCCTCAACTGAAGCCGGCTCCGGAGTTGCAGAACTTTTGGGGCGAAGGGGATATGAAGATTCCCTTTCTATTGAAAAAAGTTGCAGCCGATATGTCTGCGGACGAAGAGATTGTGGTCATATCTGTGGATACGGATATGATGATGATCCTGACGATTTTAGCACAAGAAGTCCCGCAATCCATTTCATGGCGCTATGGGCCCAAACCGTCCAATGCTGTCAATTCTCATGGTCGAGGCCGGATAGAAGACACCCAAAAATGGTGTTACATCTCAAAACTGTTGCTTCAATTGAAATTAGATGCGGAACTTAAAGATTTCGCGGATCCTGTCAAGGCGCTAGCTCTGGTTATTGCGGCCTCTGGCGGAGATTACACGGACCCTATTCCCCGCGTTCCTATTCCGCATTGGCTGAAAACGCTGCGTGCCAACGCGAATCACTTTCGCAAAATCATTGACGAGGATTGGCAAATCAATAATGATCTACACAGAGAACTCATGCTTTGCGCCTGCAAGCAGTCGTCAATGCGCAAAGAGATTTACAAACACATCAAAGGAACGGATCCGGGTCACCATAGGATGCCGAGTTTGTGCGACACGTTACACAGAAGACGTCATTTGCAGTTCGTGATGAATATGTTAAGACACACGGGCCGAGACAGGGGGCCGCAGGACAATCCTTTGCTATTTGGGTATCAAAGAATTGATCGCACTCGTGAGGTTAGTCACGATAACATTTCGCGTTGTCATGACACAGATCCGCCTGACGATCTGAATGAGGGAGTTTTTGTGAATTACGGGTTTAATCCCGCTGAAGAGATAGAAAAGGGAATTTTATCTCCCCCATCAGATTGTGTGGATTTGACATGATTTTTTTTTTTTTTCATTCTCTAACATGCCTTGTGACGGGTCCTGTGGTTTTACTTGCGTTTATTGCAGTCTTCACGTGTTTGCCTGCAGTTCGTGTAACAAAAAGAACTGCAATTGTGAACTAAATGAAGAAAGCCTGTTGATCGATATTCTTTCGTTGATACAGTACGCAAATATGCTTATCCCGCGTTAAAAGGATTCTTCCTTGCCAATAGGTATGCCCCAAATGCATATCGTGAAGCGAACGGGCTCATCTCCCGTGCTGGATTCCAGTCCAAAGCGTTTGAGGGTGATTCCCTCAGACAGATCAAAGATCTTGTCCCTGCGTTTGTGCTCATAAATGGCTTCCATCAAATCTTCTTCTTTGACACGATTTAAACTGCCCTTGATTCGGTGTGCAAAGGGGGCTTCCGGATCGACCTCCCACGCGTCTTGGACACGTTTCGAATACTGTTCATATTTTTCCATAGACTCGTCCGCGGCCACAATGCTTTCCAGTCCCTTATGCATTGGATCTTCCCTAGGCTCCATGGTAGTAAAGGGATAAAACATAGTAAAACAATCTCCCTTGTCCGTCACTGTGGTGTTCAAGTAACGCCCGAGTTCCCCCTCAAAGGCAATGCATTCTACCCCCGGAGAACTACTTGAATACGAAACTACAGAAACCTTTTGTATAATCATTTCTTTGGTGTTTGTCTTAAGAAAAAAGGTGCTTTCAGGAGAGTTAGAAACAATGACATTTTGGAAAAACATTTTTTTTTTTAATTTAAATTCCTTTTTGTGTCAAGGGATTTTTAAGCATATCCAAAAGTGAACTATGGACGACGTCGGGGAGGGAAACGTCGAGAAGGGAAACGTCGAAAATCCCAATCCTAAAACTTCCGCGGCTAAACCAAAGAGAGTCGCCAAGCGAAAACCAATCAGCAAACCAGTCAATGTTTTGAAAAAGAAAGCAGCACCGGCGAAATTGCGATACTACATTGTATTTGAAGGGAATGACGCATATTTAGCAGTCACCGACACGAAATCGGAATTGTCCGCCCTGACATCCAATGTGGATTTGGCCACAGAAATCGACATGGAAATTCCGCATTGCTACGGCGTATCATTTGGTCTTGTTGAAACTATGCCCAGTCCTGGACTAGAACAATCAACAGGCCCTCAACAAGTCTTTGTTGTTCAGAAATTTGATTTTTTTGAAGATATGGGCTGTGCTGTTGTGGTAGCGGAAAATGTAGTTCGAGCGAAGGCGATCATGGACAATTATTTGAAGGCCAGAAAGCTGCAGACTTCGGATACACATCCATACGAAATCCGGGTCATCCCACCCGAAAAGGCTTCTTGGCCATTGTAAAAAATAAATAACAAGATAACAAGTCATTATAGCCGTATTTTATCTTTGTTTCCTTTAAAAAAAAAACATGAATATTACCGGGCCGCCATCTGCTCTTATTTCTAATCAGCCTTTCTCCGCTTCCACGTTGCAGGACACGAGTTTATCCTCGCTGAATCCCGGAAGCTCTTACACCGGAGACACTCGCATCCATGCCAGCGTTCGCGCGGGTCCGCTTCCGGATCGAGCCCAGATGAAGTTCGAATTGACGCCCGTATTCAGCATTTTTGGCTCGGAAAACACAGATTCGTTGAATAAGAAAATTGTTTCTTTGCAATACTTGAACTACCTGCTGCAAGAAGCGGCCATTCTTGCTGTCAATGGGAGTGTGAACGATAATCGCGTTGGATCAAAGCGCTCCCAAAGTAGCTCTAGTGAATTGTCCGAAAATTTTGTGGGACTGCAAGCTGATGGTGTAGGACGCGCGATTCATTATATGGGATACGTCATTGCGGGCCAAGGCAACGACGAGTATCGAACGGGTGGCGTTCATCTTGGACGAGACCGGCTCATGACCACTCGAATTCAGGGAAGCATTGCGTACGTTCCGAACATTTTTTTGCGCCAACACATGCCCGACGATCCATCGGGTCACGTTCTTCAAGAAGGTGACCAAGTGGGCTTCATGATCAAAGCAGTCAAATGGCCTCACCAAGATAAAAAAAAGATTGGGTGGATGGGCCATGTCTTGGAGAATACAAACATTGAGTCGCCTAAATATTGTGTCCAAGTCGTCCCCGTAGCCGGCTACGCTGGCCGCTTGCCTCTTGGAAGTTTCAACAGTATTTTAGACGACGACGGGAACGTAGACACGAACAAAATTGGAACTTTCAACGCCAATTTCAGGGATTTCAATGGAAACACCTTCCAAATTGATTGGAAAAACAACTCAATTGATGCTAAAGTTTTTATTCCTGCCATTATGACTCCTGTGGGTCGTGTGGAACGGTGCTCAGAAGTGCCTGTCAACGAAATACAGACGCGTACGGGAACGTGGTCTCATAACACTTACGAGCTCATGAAAACACGGCGTCAAACCATCGATTTGTATTTGACCTGTCGTCAGCGAGTGTTTTGGATGTAAGAAATTTTTCAGATTTGTTCTTCAATATAATGCAATTGGCCCCACGAAGTCACTTCAGGACTTAAGAAGGGCAAGCTTAAGTTTTTGTTGCCATAATGAGCCAAAGTCAACGTGCCATCATAAATGTTTTTAGGCAACCAGCCCATAGATTGATAAACATGCGTAACCCAACTTGTGCAGACAAACATTTTGTTGCCTTCACCATCTAAGTTTTCGTCATTATCTGTCCCTAATTGATATTCAATCAAATCCAAAAGATTCATGTTGTATTTTGGCATTTTATGATAGGATAAAAGCATTTGAAAGGCCTTATTGTATGCCTTCTGAGGATTCTTAGATTTCACAGGGCGCCATGCCATTCGGCCGCTCTCATAAGTAGCGAGACGCTTTCTCAAATCAACCGTTTGGACTCCGCTGTGTTCGCTTTGACTCGCAATATCATAATCGATTGTTGTTTTGTAAGCCTCGCTTATTGCGGGTTCGCCAAACTCCGGCTTTAAAACGACCCCTACGTGCGACCAAGTGGAGACGGGCGAGGTGAAACGAATGATGGTGTTACCCTGAAAAAGAATTAAATCCCCGGTTTGTGCCTTTTGAACCACTTCATCTATTGTATAAACTTTTTCCCCCTTGGCCCATTTTTTAGGATACCATGTAATAATACATTTCAAAAAGAAAAACAGGGGAAAAATAGCAAGACAAATCAAAACAAAAACAAAGTACATTTTCTATCCTAAAAAGTTTTCCCCCTATTATCTTTTGTATCTCCGGCCGCCTGTTTTCACACCTTTTTTGCCGCAAGGTCGAACTGGATCTTTTCTGACAAAATCTTCGAGAGAGGAAAATATTTTCTCGATCTTTTGATCCGAAAACACCATCAAAATCCTTGAGCAGACGCCTCTTTCCGAAACCCCCGACGATATACCGCGCCGTTCGTTTACCTCAGAGGCGATTTGTTCATAGATCTGCCGGCAAGCGAACAAAACCGGATCTTTGCCCTCATAATTTTTGTTGGCAAATATTAAATTGCTGTACCACTCTTGAAATTCGGTAAAGGGCTCGGAAATCAAGTGAATCAGCGTCTCTCTCCACTTGCCGTCACTCAAACAAAAGAAACTGTCAGCTCGTGGGACCCTTTTTTGCAAACGAACAAGAATTGCGTCATAAATCTTTTTCAGGGCCCTGCTCCTGGTCGTTTCTTTTGCAATCAAAATTGAAGCTGCTCGAAAAATGAGCTCTCGCTCTGCGTGGACGCAACAAGTGGTGGTGTTCTGGGTATCTTGTTCTCTTCGCGGCATTAAGCTCAAGGATTTAGAGGTTATTTTAGAAAACGAAAATGAAACCGAGTCTTTTGTTGCAATCTTAAACAAGTATGTGCAGCAAAAACAAAAAACAGTTTCAGAATGGGTTCAAGAAGAGATGGAAAGGATTCAGGAACAAGAAAGGCAGTTAGCCAACGAAGCTGGCTTTGAATCTCCTCAAGAATGGGAAAACGATACACAACACGTTTTGTTGGAAACCTATCTCAGTCACTTTTTAGACGAAGATTCTCAAAGCGTCTCGGTCGAGGATAATTTAGAAATGGAAAGCGAGGACGAAGATTACGTTTTGTCCGAAAGTGATGAAAGTGACGAAAGTCATTTTTCGGAATCGGAAGAAATGAGCAGTTTGGAATAAATTTTTTTTTTTGAATTATATTTTTTTTTTACATGACAACGTCATAAACACCGTTTTTCGCACGAATGACCTTGCCAAGCACTTGAGTTGCTTCCATACGAACTAAATCAGATAAGGAGCTAAGAAGCATAGAGATCAGCTTTTTTTGTTTTTCATCCTCATCATCGGTAAGACCTATACCCTGTTGTTTGAATAAAACTTTGTAGATATCTTTACACATGTTGTGAACTGGATCGTTTCCCTTGTATTCCTTGTTTGCAAAAATCAGATCAGTATAGCGCTGGGCGAAAGAAGTATCTCCCAAATGATCGCCTCGCGAATCATTGGGTCCGGGATCCTCTTTGCTCTTAAAAGACGGGGCAATCTGCAAAGTTACTTTACCACCGAGCGCCCTGCGATGGGGAGATTCATCGTTGGGCAAGGGAACCACGGCAGACACCCAAGTGCCAATGGGAATATCCTTGTCTTTGACCGAACGCACAGTCGCCACGCCATTTGTTTGCACCGCAATCTGTTTGCGCCCCATTTGATGCACTCGGTCTTCGGCGTATTCAATGCGATCCACCGCAATCCCCATGGGGACAATCTGTTTTTGCAATAGCGCTACATTTTCTTCGTCGGTTTTCGGATTTTCGCCTGCCGGAACAAGCATGCCATTTAAACTTGTTAGGACAGGCAAACGGTTGCGCGACGCTCCGTAAGGGTTGTTCGATTGCGATACGAGCTTGAATGCAATCTCGTCTTGCACAATGTCGAGGTTTGCGGTGTCATGCACGGGGTAAAAAGCATTGTTGCCGTTTCGCCTGTGCTTGTCCGCGCTTTGGCGGTCAAAGACGCCATTGGCTGATACAAAGCCTACTTTGCGGATGGGATTTTCACGGCCCAATGCTTCCACCATTTTTTCTAGTTTGCTATGATTTTTTTGGTAAAATCCCGTTTGTGCTGCCGCGTGTCCAGCGAAACGTAAGGCTCCTTAATAAATTGCAAACGCGCACAAGCGCTTACGGGCTCAATAAAAATAGAAATTTCAGCCTCGGCGTCTGCCAGCGGTAAAATCAAACTCCGAGCGCGCGCCGCTCGAAGAGTGTCTTTTTGCCTTTCAAAATAATCACGGGCTTTCCTTAACATGGCCTGCCGCATTGAATTGTCTTGGGGGTCATAGTAGAGGTATTGCATAGCCGTCCAACGCTCCGTGGGTTCTCCAAGGAAACGCAAATGACGAATGGCCCATTCAAGCATCTTAGGGCCCAAATCGTCGTTCCGCTCCTCTTCCCACCGGTAAAAAGCTTTGATATGGAGCTTGCACAGGACATGGGCAAGGAGGCGCTTGACTTCAAGCTCGCGCGGATAGGCAGCCGTTGGAAAGACTTTGATACGCCTTACTTGCGGCAAAGCTACACTGAGAAGAACGCGGGCTGCAAGCAGATATTCGTTGTTTTTGCACAGGTATTGGTGACACCAATGCATGCATGCCCGCACAAGTTGCGAGCGATAACCATAGACTTTGCCTTCCGGCCAAACAAAGGTGACTGTGCCAAAACTGTGATACGGACGATTATCAAGAAGTCGCACCAAAACTTGTAAACGACTCACATATTCACCATAGTCTTTTGTTTCAGCTTGTTGCAATTTTTCCAATCCAAAGGGCGAGATGTCGTTCATTGTACTGTTTCTCCTGTCTTACGCGCAACTTCTTTTTCTGCCTGCAATTGAATATGAATTCGCGCCCACGTGGATGACGCGACTTTGTCCCAATCGCCAAAGATTGAAATATATTACTTATGTTTTGTTTGTCCCTAAACTTATAGAAAACAGCCAATCTCTTCCGGATATCATTGTCATTCTTTTCATACGAATCTGGCTCGTCATGCTCTTTTCTACAAGTCACATGTACGAAAAGTGGAAACTTATTTCTATTGCGGGGATTGCGGGTGCAATTCAATTGGCCTACGGGAATCCTTTGGTAGCACTATTCTTTTTTTCCTTGGCTTTATTTTCTTCTCAAGTCAAAATGTTTCACAAAACAACATTGGTCCCAAGGCTAGACAAGGCCAGACGTTTTTCTTAGTCATTCTTTATCATAGGATCTACGGGCAGAAAGAAAAAAATATAGAAAAATACCAGTGCCCCCAAAGAAAAAAAAAGATTGATTGTCACATAATAATTCCACAATCCCAAGGCCGCGCCACAAATGTAAAAAAGAAAATAACAAACAAAGGCCGCCACAGAAAGCGTCAGTGGACTAGCTACCTCAAGTTTGTTGTCCAATTCTTCGACCGCT
>Ga0233415_10001187_pt1 | contig 11459 bp, 11 predicted proteins | sample Na_anoxic_12_MG_FD_188631 | JGI IMG/M metagenome (GOLD analysis project Ga0233415, IMG submission 188631) | Seawater microbial communities from Saanich Inlet, British Columbia, Canada - Na_anoxic_12_MG | ecosystem: Environmental > Aquatic > Marine > Inlet | place: Canada: British Columbia...
ATTTAACAAAATAAATAAAATAAATAAAATAAATAAAACAATATATTTCATTAATCTATATTATTAAACTATATTAATTTAATAATAAATTATAAATTATAAATTATAAATAAATTTTACTATGTACTAAAATACATATAAAAAGCAATCATCAATAAAACAAACTGAAATTCATAACCTTTATTCATTACATTAAAACCATTTTTCCAATGAACCATAAAAATCGCACCTAATAATACAGGTATTACCGCTATTGATGATAATTGTGTAATATTAAAACCTAATATTTTATAATCTAATAAACCACCTAATAAATAACCAAATCCACCTGCTATTTCAGCAAAAATAACTAATGCCGCTACTATTATTGGTAAATTAAAATGTTTAGCGAAAGAATATAAATTTTTAGTTAATCCGTGATATAAAAATACACTACTTATTGCTATACGCAAAAACCATAAATTGTTATACATTATAATATAAATATATATAATTTTATTAGAAAAAGGGAATTTTTGTTAAAAAGAGAAATATTGTTAAAGGATTATTTAATATAAATTTTTATAATTTATATATTATATACGATATGAGAACAAATTTATGTCTTAAAACATATGATAATTATAAAAATTTAAAATTTGGAAAAATACCAACAACTTATTATAATAAATATTACAAAAAAAATATGGATCTTAAAATTTGCGATTTTTATTGGGCTAGTAGCAGAAAATCATATCTACCTTGTGGTGAAACTTGTGATGTATATTCATATAATGCTATTAAATATAATTTATTATCGGGTGCACGTCTAATAAATTTAGATATTTATGCGGATGATGATGGTGAAATGCCAATTGTAAGAGAAAAAACACCAATGCCAAATATTATGTCTGGATTATTGACAGAATTAGATGTTGAAAAATGTTTTCAAACCATAAAAAAATATGCGTGGATAATATCCCCGACATATCCTTTAATATTATATTTAAATATTCATACAAATAATAAGAATGTTTTACATAAATTAGCAAAATTATTACATAAAGTATTTCATCAACATTTTTTTAATAAAAAATATAGTTTTGATGGTAGAAATGGTCTACATCCATTAGGTCAAATACCTATTAAAGAATTATTTGGTAATATAGCAATTATAACAGATGTGTATCCAACAGTTGGAACATTAGATGAATTTATAAATGGATTTATTTCAGAGGATAATAAATTTATTTCTGAAATAAAATATACAGATAGTACAGAGGCATATGGTGGTATTTTATCTAAAAAAAGTGATATAAATGAAATAATTAATAATAATAAATTCAATTTAACTTTAATTAATTCAGTTAAAGATGGGAAACCGAATATAACACATAATGGTGAATGTATGTTAAATATTAATTTTAGAAATCCTAAAATAGATTTATATAATTCAAATCCGGAAGATACTTGGAAATATGGTGCTTCTTTTGTAATGATGAATTATCAATTTTTTGATGATAATATGAAAAAATATTTGGAAAAATTTAAAGATAGTAGTTTAGTATTAAAACCGGAGGAATTAAGATATATTCCACAACCTCCTAAACCAATTATTAAACAAAATGAAGAAGCATCGTATGCTCCTAGAAAATTAGAAAAGAAAGGGTGGTATTCATTTAACATATAAGTTAAAAATAAGTTAAAAATAAAATATTTAAAAATAATCTTATTATATCATAAATGGATAAATATATTAATTGTGGTTTAAGTGGATTAGTAAATTTAGGAAATACTTGTTATTTAAATGCGGCAATACAGTGTTTAAGTAATACAATAGAATTAACAGATTATATATTATCTAATGATAGTGATAATGATATAAATATAAATATTAAAGAAAATAATATTTATTATGAATATAGAAAATTATTAAATGCTATATGGGAAGATAATTGTATTATTAAACCAGTATCATTTAAATCAATATTAGGTAAAATAGATAATAGATTTAATAATAATAATCAACACGATTCTCAAGAAATATTATCAAAATTGATAGATTTATTACATATATCTCTTTCATATAAAGTTCATTTAACTTATAATGGAGTTATTAAAAATGAGATAGATAAAATGGAGGTAGATTCATTAAATATATGGAAAGAACATTTTAATAAAGAATATTCTAAAATTTTAGAAATTTTTTATGGTCAATATCATTCTAAATTAACTTGTTTAAAGTGTAATAAATATTCAAATAATTTTGACCCATTTTGTTTAATTACATTGCCAATTACACAAAATTGTAATAATATATATGATTGTTTAGATGAATTTACAAATAATGAAATATTAGATACTGATAATCAATGGAAATGTGAACATTGTAATAATTTTAGTAATGCACAAAAAAATATAACTTTTTGGAAATTACCGAAAATATTAATAATTGTTTTTAAAAGATTTAATTATGGGATTTCAACGTCTAAAATAAATCGCAAAATAGATTTTCCATTAGATAATCTAGATATGACAAAATATGTGAATGGTTATCAAAAATATGAAAGTAATTATGAAGCATTTGGTATAATTAATCATACTGGTCAATTAAACTTTGGTCATTATTACTCATATTGTAAAAATTTAAATTATAATTGGTATAAATATGATGATGACGATGTTATACCATTATCATCTATAAATTTAGATAATACTTATGTTATTTTTTATAGAAGAAAAGAATAAAATATATATTAATATTATATAAATGTCTTATAAGTATACAATACCAAAATATAAGAATAATATTAATAATTCTAAGCCTAAGTTTAATAATTCTAAGTCTAATAATTTTCAATTATTTAAAAATACAAGTAATAAATCAATTAATAATTCTGGTACCAAAAATTTAATTAATAAAGCAAAAAAATTTAAATCTGATTTAATAAATATATCTGATAAAACAAAAACAAAAGTATCTAATTTTAATTTTAATTGGAAACATATTATAATGATTATATTAATTATTGTAATTATTGGTTTAATTTTATTTATATTAAATTATTTATTAAGTGATTGTGATAATAAAAAATTTTTAGGAGAATATATTTTAGATGGGACATTTGAACCTTGTAAAACTAAGGCCCACGAAACAACAACATATACCGAAAGAATTGAAAAAGACGAAGAAGAAGTATATCACCTTGCGAATCAAGATTATACTTATAAACAAGCAAAATGTAAATGTACCGCATATGGAGGGAGGTTAGCTAGTAAAGATGAAATAGTTAAATCTTATAATAATGGCGCTGAATGGTGCTCTTATGGATGGTCTGATGGCCAAAATGCATATTATCCTACACAAAAATGTACTTGGGATAAATTACAAGAAGGTGCTCCTGAACATAGATTAGATTGTGGTATGCCTGGTATTAATGGTGGTTTCTTTTCAAATCCTAAATTAAAATTTGGAGCAAATTGCTATGGTGTTAAACCAAAAGGAGAACTTGTACAAGAAAAACCACCTGTATGCAGTGGCAAAGAATTTTGCGATATGAGACAAAATACATTCGCATCTAATAAATTAGATACAGATGAAATCGCATCATTTAATGATAAACAATGGTCGCGTTTTGATTAGATGTTATTATAACATTCCAGATGGAATATGGAATGTTGTTTTAAGATGGGCGGCGAGCTCCCGCTTTCTGCCGAGGCCTCTTTTTCTCTCTCGGGGGGCGCCTAGCATACGTCCATGGCATAATTGCTGAGCCATGTTCACTTGACACCCCCCTCAGTGAAAAGGAGGCTCAGCGGAGCGGGAGCGCGAGCGCAACTTCTTAAAAATTTTATGGTGTGTTGTGTTGTTGGTGGCACTGGATGTGCCGTCGGAAGAAGAACCCATTCTCAGGTTCTTTTCTATGATATTTTTAATTATCCAAATTAATTCTTGATATTTTTGCATCATTTTTTTTTATAATTTTTAAAGATACGGGAGTTCCTTTCCGGTGGCGGAATATCCACACTCAAGCTGAATGAGACCACGATGTACGCCATAAACAATACAGGGATGGTATTACACCCGCTGGTAATGCTCTCCGAGCCCTTCGTTTTTCAGGAGAAATATTATTAAATATTAAAATATTTTTAAGTAATATTATTCCATATGTTTTCTAAAAGTGAAAGAGTGTCGTTGTGTAGTTATTTTTTTCTCTATCGGTATCTCATGTGTAAACTCCTTCTGAAATTCACCACCCATATGCATTATTTGATTATGTTTAATCAATACATCTTTCACAATTTTGTTAGTCTTTTTATCACGTACACGAAATTTTCTTGTACTACCATATGATAAAGATACTACCCCAATATTAGATAAATTCTTCTCATCATCACTATGTTTACCAATATAGTCATTACCATCTACATATTTATTTATCAAAATACCATTAAAATCCGCCTCATATAATTCATTAACTTCATCCAATAACTTCTTTAATACCGATGTTAACGCCTGCGATTTAGCTAGTTGGTTTGAATAACGATAGCCAATAGACTCATCAGAAAAAAATCCAATATTTCTATGTTGAGTTGCTTCCTTACCATAAATACATATCTTTGGTTTAACCAAAAGTTTACTCTCTACATCTTTAACACATTCTTCTAACAACTCAATAGAAGAATATGTTTGAACTGTTAAAAAAGAATTATCTGTTTCAATTAGAGTTTTAATCATAATTACCTGATAGATATTTATGATTATATTTTTAATTCATTTTTTATAATTCAATAAAAGAATGTTTATACATATATACTAATATAAATACTTACATATCTGATTCGTCGGCACTTTTTAGTAAAGCAATATAATCTTCCTTGTTGTTTAGAGAAAATTTATTTTCTTCTGTAATGAGTTTTCGTAATTCAGCAATACTATTCAATCTTCCAAGTGTTAAATCTTTGTAATCCAGAATTTCTGTTTTTCCAGCTTTGTCCTCTTCTACTAATTTTTCAATAATATCCTGTTTATTATTATATCCCTCAACTGGTAAATTACGTTGAATTACTAATACAAATAATTCCGGGATAGAAAGAGTTTCATATGCGGTGCTCATTGTTGGTAAAGATGAATATACAAACATGTTATAAATTAATATATTTATTTCATTTTTTTATTAGATTCAACAATATTTATTTCAATGGGAATTGGGTCTCCATTGAAATAATATTCAAATGGACAATATTTTATCAACTCCTCTTTCTCGTTGATTGTCCCTAATTCAACTTCCGCGTCCTGTACAGACAGATTGTTCTGTAAAAATCGGATGCGAATTGGTAATATATTATTACAAATATCTAAATTGTTTATTAGGTCATTTATAGCATCCGCTGGTGTTCTGTGAACGGGCACGTTTTCGATGATGACATACACCATTTTGAATGTTTTATAATTTCTATGAAAATATATTTTTTTTTTCATTTTTTATTTTGATAATCTATTGTAGCTCTTTGTATCTGTAATTACTATTTACGCTACAATCGCTATCATCATCATATTCATTATTTAATTTAGAACTCGTGCTTGAATCTGAACTAGACCCAGAGCTTGAGCTTGAATCTGAACTAGACTCAGAGCTTGAACTTGAATCTGAACTAGACTCAGAGCTTGAACTTGAATCTGAACTAGACCCAGAGCTTGAACTTGAATCTGAACTAGACCCAGAGCTTGAACTTGAATCTGAACTAGACCCAGAGCTTGAATCTAATATAGTATCTTTAATTACATCTGTATCACTATCTGTTGTAGTATCAGTATCACTATTAGTGTCAGTATCAGTATCACTATTAGTGTCCGTATCAGTATCGGTGCTATAATAATCAAGATTATTATTATATTTTTTTACATTTGATGCCATACAAAGAATATATATGATATATAGATATGCGAAGATAATTAAATTAATTGCGAAAAATATTCCGATATGTTTTAGTTGTTTATCAGCAAGATATTCATCGTTTAAGTAAGTTTCGTTATATAATTGTTCAAAGTTCATTTTTAATATATATAAAATTTTAAAAAATATTTTAATTCATTTTTTTATATATATTTAAATTATTAATAATATGTGTGGCATCGTTGCGTATTTAAGTGAAAATACCGAAGCATTTCAATATTTATTAAATGGTTTAATTATCTTACAAAATAGAGGATATGATTCCTCTGGTATATGTACAATTAATAATAATAATGAATTTATTAATACAAAATATTCTAGTAAAAATAATACTTCCGCTATAGATATGCTAAAAAAAGATAATAATAAACATAAAAATAATAATATTGGGATTGCTCATACACGGTGGGCTACACACGGACCTAAAACAGATTATAATGCTCATCCACATATTGACTGTAAAAATCGTATATCAGTAGTACATAATGGAATTATAGAGAATTATAAAGAATTAAAAAATATGCTATTAGAGAAAAACTTTACATTCTCATCTGATACTGACACTGAAGTTATTGCTAATTTAATAAGTTATTATCTTGATAATTATAATATAACAGATTCATTAAATAAAGCTATAAATAAACTACAAGGAACTTGGGGATTAGCTATTTTATATAATGAAGAACCTAATAATATATATATATGTAAAAATGGTAGTCCTATATTAGTCGCATATGATGATAATTTTATTTTTGTAGCATCAGAATCATCGGCATTTTCACAATATACAAATAAATACATTGTTTTAGCTGATAATGAAATTATTAAATTAAATGCTAATAGTAAAAATAAATTATTAAATTATGAATATAAAACAATTGACAATGTTGAAGAAATTAAACTAACACCAGAACCATATCCACATTGGATGTTAAAAGAAATATTTGAACAACCCGAAACAGCACTACGTGCAACAAATATGGGTGGAAGAATATTAGATAATTATAATGTTATTTTAGGAGGATTAATAAATCATAAAGAAGATTTATTAAAAATAAAAAACTTATTAATAATTGCGAGTGGTACTTCTTTTCATTCTGGTTTATTAGGGGCAAAATATTTTAGAAATTTAAAATGTTTTAATACTGTTAATGTAATTGATGCTGCGGAATTTACTGAAGCCGATATACCAAGTGATTCACCAGGTATTATAGTTTTATCTCAATCAGGAGAAACAAGAGATGTATATAATTCAATACAAATTGCTAAAAAATCAAATATTATTATAATTGGTATTGTTAATACTGTTAACTCTTTAATCTCTCGTGAAACTGATTGTGGTATATATTTAAACGCAGGGAGGGAAGTAGCGGTTGCTTCAACTAAAGCATTTACATCACAAATAGTTGTTTTATCTTTAGTATCGATATGGTTTTCTCAAAATATGAAACAAAATATGAAAAATAAACAAAGATTAATGATAGAAAATATTAGAAACTTATCATATAAATTTACAGATATAATTAAAAATATTTCATTAATAGTTAATGATGAATTCATAAATATAATGAAAAATAAAAAAAATATGTTTGTATTAGGCAGCGGATTAGCATATCCAATAGCACTTGAATGCGCACTTAAAATAAAAGAAATATCATATATTCACGCAGAAGGATATTCCGGTGGAGCACTTAAACACGGGCCATTTGCGTTAATTGAAAATGGTACTCCAATAGCAATGATTATATTAGACGATGAATATAAAAATAAAATGTATTCATCTGCTGAAGAGGTTAAAGCACGGGGAGCATATACAATCGCAATAACTAATTTAGATATAGATGAAAATATGAAAAATAATATATTTGATTATATAATTAAAATTCCTGAATGTGGATATTTAACATCTTTATTAGCAATTTTACCAATACAATATTTGTCATATAAATTGGCCTTAGAATTAAATTATAACCCTGATTATCCTCGTAATTTGGCAAAAATTATTTCGGTTGAATAAATAAAAAAATGAAATTATAATAATTAAAAACATTTAAAAAATATCTAATTAAAATATATAAAATGTTCGAAACTGATGAAATACTACTTCGCGATAACCCCAATAGATATGTAATTTTCCCTATTAAACACCAAGATATATGGGATATGTATAAAAAACATCGCTCTGTTGATTGGAATGTAGAAGAAATTATTTTAACAGATGATCGCCCACATTGGGAAAATAAATTAAATGATGATGAACGACATTTTATTAAAAATATTCTAGCTTTTTTTGCTGGGAGTGATGGTATTGTAATGGAAAATTTAACCACACGTTTTAGCAATGAAGTTCAAATTCCAGAAGCTCGAATGTTTTATGCGTTTCAAAATATGATTGAGGGAATTCATAGTGAAACTTACAGTCTTTTAATTGATACTTATATTACTGACCCTAAAGAGAAAGATCATCTATTAAGAGCTATTGAAACAATTCCATCTGTGGCCAAGAAAGCTAAATGGGCTTTGAAATGGATTGAAGATGACCAATCTTCATTTGCCACTCGTTTAGTAGCTTTTGCTGCGGTAGAAGGTATCTTTTTCAGTGGCAGTTTCTGTGCGATTTACTGGTTAAAGAAGCGTGGTTTAATGCCGGGTCTAACATTTAGTAATGAATTAATTAGTCGCGATGAGGGATTACATACTGATTTTGCTTGTCTCTTATACAGTTATATTAAAAATAAACGGTCGCAAGAAGAGATTCACGATATGTTTAAGGAGGCAGTAGAAATAGAGAAAGAATTTATTAATGATTCTATTCCTTGTCGTTTAATTGGTATGAATGCGGAATTAATGTCTCAATATATTGAATTTGTGGCGGATAGACTTTTGGTACAATTAGGATATGATAAGATTTGGGAATCATCTAATCCGTTTGATTTTATGGAATTGATTTCTTTAAGAGTGAAGGCAAATTTCTTTGAGCGCCGAGTTGGTGAATATCAATTGGCGGGTGTTGGTAAGACAATAGAAGAAAGGGAATTAATCGAAGACGATGATTTTTAGATAAAATATAAATTTATTATATTTTATATTTTCGAAATTTTATAATTATACATTCATTTTAGAAGCATAAGTATTGATAACAGTTGTTTGTGGTTCATTTTTATATTTATAATAATTATCAAAATCATTTTGTAAATTAGGGTTCATAAATAAAATTCTTATTTTTTTTTGACTAAAAAAAAATGGAATATCAGGTGCTTCTTGTTCAGTATCTTCAAATAATTTTAATAATTCTAGAAAATTGCTAAAATTATCGCATCTTCTAGTTTGATGATATATTAGACGGTATTTTTTACTAGCAATATTATGTTTTGTATATTTGCTACTTGGTTCTAAAAATGTATTTATAGATGATAAAGATACTAATGAAATACCTAAAATTATTAGAATATTTTTATCAAATATATTTCCAATACCATCTGCTGTTACTACACTAGAAGTAATAATTAATAATATATTAAAAATATTATTTATAACTGTCCAAAAAGTTGCTGTTTTAGTATGTATATAATAACGCATATTACTTCTATCAATTAATCCATTCCACTCACTATAATTTATTTTATTATCAGTTGTTTTAATATTTGTTGATTTAATAGATTTTGTTGTTTCTAATTCACTATCTTCGTTTAATTCGCTATCACTCATATTATTTTTTTAACTAATATAATTAATTTTATTTATTTATATATTTTATATTTATATATTTTAGAATATTATTAATAATATATTTATATATATTATTAATATGAACTCTTCTGAAGCAAATAAATTCAATCAGCTATGTCATAAACTCAAAATCTTAGATGATAAACTTAAAAATAAACTTAAAAATAAATCATCTTGCAATTTAAAATATGTTGGCAATGAACAGCTAGAAAAAGGTGAAATTGTTAAAATTTTAGCAGATAATCAAAATAATCAAGCAGTCGTTCAAAAAATAAATGAAAATCCTGAATTCTTATCAGCTATTAAAGCTGGCGGAACTTCTTCTGATGAAGGATTAGGAATAAGTGTTGATTGCCAAGGTAATGGCTATGTTACTGGATATTTTAATAGTGAAGCAACATTTGGTAGTTTACCACCTTTAATTTCAAGTGGTATTAGTGATATATTTGTAGCAAAAGTAAGCAATACAGGTGATTGGTTATGGGCTATTAAAACTGGCGGAATTTTTACTGATAGAGGTGTAGGAATAAGTGTTGATTGCCAAGGTAATAGTTATGTTGCTGGATATTTTAGTGTTGGTGAAGCGACATTTGGTAGTTTACCACCTTTAATTTCAAGTGGTAATCGTGATATATTTGTAGCAAAAGTAAGCAATACAGGAACTTGGGAATGGGCTACTCAAGCTGGTGGAACTTTTTTTGATGAAGGGTTAGGAATAAGTGTTGATTGCCAAGGTAATAGCTATGTTACTGGATATTTTAGTATTGAAGCAACATTTGGAGATTTACCACCTTTAATTTCAAGTGGTGCTAATGATATATTTGTAGCAAAAGTAAGCAATACAGGAACTTGGGAATGGGCTATTCAAGCTGGTGGAATTTTTAGTGATATAGGATTCGGAATAAGCGTTGATTGCCAAGGTAATAGCTATGTTACTGGATATTTTGAGGATGAAGCAACATTTGGAGATTTACCACCTTTAATTTCAAGTGGTGCTAATGATATATTTGTAGCAAAAGTAAGCAATACAGGTGATTGGTTATGGGCTATTCAAGCTGGTGGAACTTCTTATGAGGAAGGGTTAGGAATAAGTGTTGATTGCCAAGGTAATAGCTATGTTACTGGATATTTTACTGGTGTAGCAACATTTGGTGAGATTGATTTAAATTCAAGTGGTAGTGATGATATATTTGTAGCAAAAGTAAGTAATACAGGAACTTGGGAATGGGCTATTCAAGCTGGCGGAACTTCTTATGATGACGGATTAGGAATAAGTGTTGATTGCCAAGGTAATAGCTATATTACTGGATATTTTTATAGTGAAGCAACATTTGGTAATATTACTTTAAATGCTACTAATGATATTAATGAAGATATATTTGTAGCAAAAGTAAATAATACAGGTGAATGGCTATGGGCTATTCAAGCTGGTGGAACTTCTTATGAGGGTGGTTTAGGAATAAGTGTTGATTGCCAAGGTAATAGCTATGTTACTGGATATTTTAATGGTGAAGCAACATTTGGTGATTTACAATCTTTAAATTCAAGTGGTAGCTATGATATATTTGTAGCAAAAATATCTTCCACTAATTTAAATGTAATTGGTATAAATAAAACAGATTCAGTTGGTGCTGGCGAGGTTGCTAATGTAGAATTCCCCGGTGCTGTTATAATAGAAGATGTTTCGAATGAAGATTTAATGCCTGGATTTAACTATTATGTAGGTTGTGATAATAAATTATCTAAGTGTTGTAAATGTGCTAAAAGATTTGTAGGTGTTGCTTGTGATAATAA
>Ga0233415_10001188_pt1 | contig 11458 bp, 17 predicted proteins | sample Na_anoxic_12_MG_FD_188631 | JGI IMG/M metagenome (GOLD analysis project Ga0233415, IMG submission 188631) | Seawater microbial communities from Saanich Inlet, British Columbia, Canada - Na_anoxic_12_MG | ecosystem: Environmental > Aquatic > Marine > Inlet | place: Canada: British Columbia...
AAAAGCTTTATCTAGGTAATCTTGATGCTAAACGTGATTGGGGTTATGCCGAAGACTTTACTAGAGGAATGATGATGATGCTTGATCATCACACTCCTGACGATTTCGTTTTAGGAACCGGCGAGACCCACTCTGTTAGAGAGTTCTGTGAGATCGCTTTTAACCATGCTGGACTTGGTGATTATAAAGAGTATGTAGAAATAGATCCTAAATTCTACAGACCAGCAGAAGTAAACGTTCTTCTCGCTGATTATTCCAAAGCAAAAGAAGTTCTCGGATGGGAACCAAAAGTAACTTTCGTAGAACTAGTTCAAAAGATGGTTGATCACGATCTCTCTTATTGACTCATGTGCTAGTCAACGTTATTGTTTTAGCATATAGGTAATTTTATGGGTTGGAATCTATTACACGACTATACGTTCTGGGACGCAAGTGTTGATGGCAATCACACGGGAACTTTTGTCAATTATGACTTGTCTGAAAAAGTAGCCGCTAATTCAATAGCGATAGTTGCTACTGATTTAGCTGGTGGTGCGGCATATGTTAGTGCTCGTCCTACTAATAGTACAGCGGATTACGGCACCCATTACGTAACTAGTGGACGTGGTGTTTCTCGTTGTCAATTAGGTAATGCTACTGATGATTCAGTAGTTTTCGCTCCTATAGATAGCAATGGTACTGTCGATATCTACGGTAGTGCTGCCGATGAAATAGATTATAAAGCTCTAGGGTATCTAGATGCGACGGCCTGTAACGGGTCTGTTATAAGTGGATCAATTACTACTTCTTGGAGTGATCTAGATCTATCCTCTTTAGTTGGTAGTCAAGAAGTTCTTGCTCTTATTCGTGTTGAAGTAACTTCTCTTGGTATTAATCATTCGATTAGAGTTAGACAAAAAGGAGAGATAGAAGACTTTACTGGAGGTTGTCGGTATTCTAAATGTGATACTGGTATCTCGTATCACTTATTAGTTCCTACTGATTCTAGCGGTATTATTCAGTGGATTGGTAGTAGTTCGTTATCAGTTGATGTTGAGTGTATTTCGTATGTAACGGTAGCTCAAGGATGGACATCTGCTTCTACCGAGGTATTCTCGGCTGCTTCTGCTCCTGCTACTTGGACTGAATTAGATGTCTCGGCTGTTACTGGCGAGCGTTCAGGATTTGCTCTAATTAAGATTGATGTTGCTTCTGGTTCTAATTATACAACCATTACAGCGCGTGGGCGAGAAGTTCCTAGATCTTTTGAGATTATCAGCGAAGCTCATGGAGCTTGGTCTGCAATAATAACAAACGGCACATCTGGTGTCATTCCCGTTAGTTTAGATATTTTAGGTCGTTTAGATTGGATACGTAAAGGAACTGATAATAATTGTACTGTTACTGTTATAGGGTATGTTCAGGGACCAACTATTTCAACTTCCGTTGGTAGCTACTTTGGAGAGAATGAGTGGTCCCTTTATAATGTCGCTATTGATAATACCGCCTGGGTTTCAATCGATTTTTCTCCTTGGGTTGGTAATAATCGCGCATTAGTAATGGTTTACGTTCGTACTACTGGAAGTGCAGCAAATCTTAACTTTAGACCTAGTGGCGATGTCAATGATTATTATTCTACTGCCTCTGATTGGGAAGACGGAGGAACAAACCGAACTATTGTCGATAGTTCTTATAAGTTTTTATTCCTTCAAACTGGCGCTGATGGAAAAGTAGAAGGCAAGAATAGTGCTTTGGATTATTGTCATGTATTCTTCCATGGCTGGCTCGTTACTTCTTATTCAGGCGCAGCAATCGGGACAGCAGAAGCCGTTACCTCTAGTTATGTTAAGACCGATCTGTCGTCTATTATGGGATCTAACAGGGGTATTGGATTAACCAAGACTATATTAGATGCTAACGTTCGGTTCTCTTATCGAGTCCCGGATGATACTTCGGCCAATTACTTAGATATTAATACATTTGAAGGCCAGCCAACACGAATTGATCAGCCAACCCTTGGTGTTTATACGCATGGTCTTGCCGTTTTTGATGATAACGGGTATATCGAATATGGTTCCAGTAGTAATGCAAACGTAACTCATTCTTTGCTTAGTTATGCACCAGGACGTGCAACTAGTTCTACAATAGTCCGGTCTTTGGCTGCAGGAGTTGGTGTAGAATCCCTTGACTTAAGTTCTATTGTTGGCAGCAATCACGCACTTCTTTTTCTCAAGCTTCGCCGTGGATCTATAAATGATGGCACTCGATATAAGTATGGATTTGCTCCCAATAACTTCAGTTCTGTTATTACAGGAGATAACGAAGCTAACGGTACTGCTCATTCACGCCATATGGGGAGTCAGAATCACATTGTTATCATACCGACTGATAGTCATGGAGCAATAAAGTATAACTTTTCTTCTTCTGCTGATTACGAAATTACTCTTCTGGATTATTTTGCTGGTAACGCTGCTCCTTCTCTTGGAGCCGGTTCTCCTACTGGGTCTTCCGAAAGACCTGACGTAACAATCTCTATTTCATGGACTGATGCTGAAGGTATTTCTGCTGCTGGTACTGATGTTTTTCTTACTGATCCTGACACAGTTGTTCATAACGCTGTTGTTAACGGAGTGTTCCAAACTGGGTATAGTGGAACTGTTCCTGCTGATGACGATGTATCAGGGACAATAGAAGTTTCAACTCATCCTAGCTTAGCTCCTGGGCTATGGACTGTTGATACGAGTATCGAAGACCAGGGAGGCCTAGGTGATGCTACTAACTGGACTTTTACTGTCTCTGACAGAGTCTTTAGGAACAGAGTTTGGCACCCAGTAAATAGTACTTATGTTTACTGGAAGACAAACGATAATCCTGATCCGACTGGAATATCTTATCCTGGACCAGGCGTTTTCGGCGTAGATACTACTGATTATTGTATTGAGAGTATTGAGTTTGTAGTAGATGAATATAGAAACAGAGTTCTTGATCCTATTGATGGCTTTGTTTACTGGAATACTTCTTCTCCTGATACAAGCGGAACTTCTTATCCAGGCAGTAGTCCTTGGGGTTCTATTTCTGATTACACTGTCGAAAGAACAATTCGGTTTGGTTAGTTATATAATAATGCATGCCTAAGAAAAAGAGACTCAATCGAGTACGGTGCTCTTCCTGTAATAAAATAGTCGGACATGATTCTTCTCTAAAGACAATAGAGAAATGTCCTGAATGTCATTCCGGTAAAAAGAAAAAAGGAACTAAGAAGACTGCGGCTGGTGGCTTTGCTGCTACTAAGAAAGGTCCGTGTCTTGATCTTCCTAAGCAATATCGAAACTATTCTTTTAGGTCGGGCTGGGAAATGAACTTCGCTAGAGTTCTTGTTGCTCAGAAAAGAGAATGGACTTATGAAAGAGTTTCATTTACTTTTACTACTAGTCCTACTACTGGTAAGCCTTATAGGTGGAAGCCTTGGGTTTACATTCCTGACTTCCATGATCTTAAGTCTGGAATCTTATGGGAAGTTAAAGGTTACCTCAGGTCTGAAGATCGTTCTAAGATGAAGAGATTTAAAGCTAATTATCCTGAAGAGTTTAAAATGCTAAAAGCTGTTGTCGGTAGAGGCAATAAGAAAGCGAAAGCTTTTTATAGTCAGATGGGTATTCCGATGGTCTTTTATGAAGATCTCCGCGATGAGTACAAAGATAAAGTTAACTGGGTATGAAGATCTTCCCTAAGTATTACGTAAGAAGGTTATATCGAACCAACAAGCTTGAAGAGATTACAAAGATTCTTCTTCCTTGGGTTGATGAAACTCTCTATCAAGATAGCCCGTTTCTCCTTCATTCGGCTTCATACAAATTAAAAAGGATGGGCGGTGTTGTTGCCCCAAAGCTTTTTAAAAAGATAGTTTCGGATGAAATTCTAAGACTGAATGAATTAGAAGATTTAAAAGCTAGTCTTTGCTTGGCAATAATAGAAAGCTATCGTAGCTACAAGCCTTCCAAAGGCAAAGTAGATCTTGTTAACTGGCTCTCTTGGAATATCCCTTATCAGTTTTCTAAGCTAGTTACATGGAGAATAACTCATCCTATCGAGCCCTTTGAAGAAGCTTCTGATACTCCAGAGAATATTCTTCTTGATCCGTTTTCTGGAAACGATTATAAAATTGCTATAATATGTGAAGACTTAGGCTTGTCAAAGCAAGTTAAGTATTATTATTTGAATAAAGGAAGTTGATTATGCAGCATGTTGCAAATACCGCTAGAGGCCGTCTTGCTAAAACTCAGACTGAATTAGTCAAGATTGCTATGAACTCTTCTCCGATGAGAGAAGAAACTATGAAACACCCGCTCAACGAATTTGGTTTCTTCGAGTACGGTGACGGAAGTATGATTAGAATGTCCGACCAGACATTCAAAGTTACCGTTATGACTCTTCAGAAGACTAGAGCTTCTGCTCATCTATGGGATGTTAAACCTAAGGACGACATCGCTATCGTTGAGACTCCTGTTCTTCTTCAATCTCCGGAGGGATTTAAAACTACTTTCGAAGATAGAGCTTTGATGCTTTCTGAGGAATGGGTTCGAAGACCGAATATGGTTGGATTTAGGCTAGAGCTTCATGATGTAAGTTCCACAACTGGTGAAGTAGCTGCTAAAACTCCTACTTTATCTTTGTACGTATACGAATCAGAAGATGAACTAGATCATGCGCTCGCTCTCCCCGTCGAAATCAAAGTTCGCTATCGTTCTAACTTCTAAATATCTCGACTGACTATCCTTATTCTGGTAATATCTGTCTTATATTCCTTGGGGGAGGAAAAGGAGCATAGGTATGGCCGACTTCTCTGAAGAGTTTACGAATCTTAGAGTTTCACAAGTCAAAATGAACACTCTTCTTGAAGGCCTCGACTCCCGTGTCTCTGGCTATTTCGAAGTTGATGAAGAAAGGTTCAGAGACTTAAACAATTCTAGGATCGAATTCTCTAAACATCTTGCCGAAGTAGCTACTGTTGTAAAGGATTTAAAAGTTTCTCACGACTGTGTTGTTAAGAAAGATATTCCCGAACTTCAAAAAGACGTCTCTGGTCACAAGAAGAAAATAGAAAGTCATAGCTGGCTCCTCCGAGCTGTAGTTGGTGCAACTATTATTGCTTCTCTTGGTGGACTATTTGGTGGGTTAAGCAACTGTACTTCCTCTAACGCTATCGCTTCTGAAGGCGATCAGGTTGTTGGAATTGCTGACGCTGATTCTGATGGAGATGAATAATGTCATTAGTTAAAACTTTCTTTTACAAAGACAACAAGCTGTCTAAGACTGCGATATTTTTAACCTTCGCGACATTAATCCTATTACTGCTTTGGCCTTTCCAGGCATTATTTGTTGGGGTTGAGTTCTTTGGTTGGTGGACTATTCCAGCTTTCTCTGCTGGAGCAGCAACTTCTGTTATGGGGATTCTATCTACGTTATACGTAGTGAACCATAATTGGAGGAGTGAGCAATCAGCACCAACAAAAGAAGACTTCGATAAGATTAGGCAAGACTTTGATGGTGTTGTAAACTCAATTAAGCGCGAGGACTAAAATGACAATTGACCCTACCTTCACAGCTAATACTGAAATAAGAACTCTTAGGATCGAAACTGCTCTCAGTGATCTTTGGAGACTTATGAGGTATGTCGTTAATAAAGGTCAATTTAATTCTTTGCGGGCGATAAGACAAATGGAATATGATGCTTTAATAGGTAGAGTTGTTGAATTAGAAACTGAATATCAAGAACTCTATGACAGAGTTAATAATCTTCTCTAGTCTTCTTCCGGACTAATTATCCTTATCGTTCTTACTTCTTCATCAATTACTACTACCAGTTTGAATCTTTTATCATTTAGTGATTCCGTTATTGATATACAGCCTCTAGTTATTCTGCCTTCAATGACTTCTTGTAAAGTGTTTTTAAGCCTTTCAGCTAGCAATAAAGCTCCGTCTTCTTCCAAGTAAAAGATTTCTGGGTCGCCCGTCTTGTATGTAACTACTAGAGCTTTCTTTTGTGGAGTCTCTTCTAGTTCCTCTCCTTCGTATTGAATTCTTTTTACCTTATCCATAATTTCATTTTTACTCATTTATTTTAATATTCCTCATCCTCAATTTTATCTAATGCTGAGTTTATTTCTTTTTTAATTAGAGTCGCCGCTTTGTCATTATCCTTAGGAAGATCATCGTACCAAATCTTTACATACGCCCAGTCATTATCCCAGACGATATCTTCTTTTGCTCTGTCTCGCCATTTCTGTCTTACGAAGTTTTCTTTTGCTTTAACTATGTCTTTTTCTCCGAAGGTAGTTAGCTTCCTATGTTGTTCTCCGTGACATTCTATTACTAGGTTGTACGAAGGGATAACTAGATCGTAATGATGGTTCCTTGCTCCGTACTCTGGGAAAAGTTTCTTTACGTTAACTTCTTCACTTATAGGAACTTTCCCTAGTACTTTGGTAATTAAGAACTTTACTCTCTTTTGAAATTTACTCATGTTTTAGTCCTAGCAGTTTATATGGCACTTCTCACACGCTCCGTTTTGTATTGGGTAGTCAGTTTTATTTCTTATAACTTCGGCGAGAGACATAACTGTCTTTCTATTTTCTGAATGTGAATTCTTACTTCTAATCTTAAAGTAAGTAGGGTTCATTTTATTTGTAGTTGTATGGTAGATCACAAGATAGAAAGCTAAGTCTCTTGAGAATCCTTTTTGAACTATGTAATGCTCAGCTATAGGTAGGATACTTCTTCTTATTTCTCGCGGGGAAGAATTTAAATAGACCCAAGATTCAATCTTATTTTCATAAGTAAGTATGAAATCAGCTGAAGAAGTAAGCACTAAAGAAGAATCAGAATAATAATCCAATTGTCTAGGAGAATAAGATTTAAAATTAGCTTGCGGAAGTCTTGAATATAATTGTTTAGTAGCTAAGACTCCTCTAGCAGACTTATCTATATTCTTAGGAGTAACTTCTCTTCCCTTCCAAAATAACTCATCCCACATAGAAGCTATTCGATCTATTCCCCATGAAGTCTCTTTTCCGAGACCTTGGGTAAGAAAGATTCTCTTAATAACTTCTCTTGCTGGGTCTATAGGTTCTTGGATTTGTTCTTCGTGAAGATAACGTCTTGGGCAGGTAGATACTCTGTGAAGTTGTAGTGTGTTTATTCTCATGCAGGATCCCAATCACTTGATACAAGAATACGTGGCTCTCGAGATCTCTTTGCCGCGTTTAAAAGAACTTCGCCAGCTAGTGGACCTCTCGAAATATTAGAACTCGCAGCGTCTTTCTTCTTTAGTTTAACAACCCAACTAGTACTTAGTTGCCAGCCAAGGTCTTCGAATGATTTTCCCTGTTCCTCTTCGATAAGCTTTTGCATATCTAGATAATGCATACTTTCCTGCCCAGCGATGTAATAAGTTACATAAGAGTTCTTAGGGATTACTCTGAATACAGAAAAATTACTATCTTCTGTAAGAGTAAGTGTTTCAAGAATATCGTCAAAAGAATCCATTGTTTTTGATAACTCTATTATCTCTTCTGTCCACGCACAGTAATCTTTAACTAAGGCTTGTGTGTGGGGTCCGTCGTATTCAAGCATTCTTCTCTCCTCTGCATCAATAAGTCATCTAAGATTTGATCTAAGTCTCCGTCTAATACGCGATTGATGCCGCTGATTGTTGTTCCCGTCCTATGGTCCTTAACTTCGTCCCTAGGAGCATTATAAGTTCTTATCTTCTCGCCTCTGCTTCCAGTAGGCCCTTGCTGGCCCGTAGGCTGCGTCTCAACGCCTCTTCGAGCTAACTCTATCCTAAGCCATGTCTTGAACTTCGGAGTCTCTAGGAGCCTTCTAAAGGCCTCTCTCTTGTTATCCTTTTGACTTCTATGAACCTGGCAATAAGCTTGGGCTCCAGAAGCTGGATGAGTAATGGTTGCTTTTGTTGAACGTCTGTTTACGTTCTGGCCTCCTTTACCCTGAGAGGTTGAGAATTTAACTATGAAGTCCCCTTTTTCTTTTGATAAGCTAAAGAGAATTTCACGCTGCTGAGTTTCCTCCGCCATTTGTTCCTCCAATTCTTAATACAATCATCGTCTCTTTAACTACAGCCGTAGACCAATGTATGAGTAGATGTCTAGTATTTGCGAATAATTCTTTTCTATCTGGATGAGCCTCTAAGGCTCTAATAGCTAATACCATTTGAGGCGGCGGAAGATAATTATCTCTTAAAATATTAAATAGAAGATCAGGACGTTCTTGGGCAAGAAGACAAATACCTTTATCTTGAATTCTTTCGGTAGGAAGATCACTCATGTTCAGTTTCCAGCCTGCCAGATACTCCAACTTACATGATTGTAATGGAGCCCGTCCTTATGCAGAACTTCTTTTTTAGTTAGCTTTGCTGACTTACCACACTCTTCACACTCTACAACTTGTTCGTCTTTTTCCGCGAGTTCTTCAAAAGAGTGTCCGCATTCCTCACATTCAAACCAATTCATTCTCATTACTGGCATGTTTATCCTTGTATGTTTTTCCGTATGATTTTATCAGAATTGGAATCCCTAATTCAGTTTCAACGAGATCAAGGAATTCTTCTTCTGATTTCACCTTTCGTATTTCGTTGTTTACGTGGACAGGATGTGGATACTTAACCCTGTCTAAGCAAGTAATAGCTAAGCCGTCTATCTTTCCATGATTAGGAACTGTCTCTTTTAGAATCTGTAAGTCGAGCGGCCCATATCTAAACTTACTCTGCCAAGTGTTAGTTTTATTATCTTCTCCGTCAGTCCATTTCTTTGGAGTCTTTCCTTCCCAAGAGTCGGGATTAAACGGACCGTATCCATGCCTTGTCATAAAAGCTCTGATAACACCAATCGTCAAACTCTTTTTAAAATGATGGAACGGAAGAGTTGCTTTAGCGCTTGCAGCAGTGACACTTGTCTTAGTTACGAAAGGCCATTCTCCTACTTCGGGCGAGATAAGGAGGCCCTGACTCCCTTCTATGATATCCGGACCTTTAATCTGCCAGTCCAAATCTCTAATATCTACTTCTTCTGCCCAGGTTTTAAACTCATGAGCTATACGATGAACAGCGTGGGTAGGAGGACGATACCCGATATCGAATCCATCATCTTCTGTTCGAACTACTATTCTCTCTAATAGTTCTTCTATTTCACTTAGCGGTCTTAATAGATCCTTCGCTCTTAAGTTCCAACACCAAGTTTCTTTTTGCCTTATTACTTCTCCGATACCCATGCCGCAAGTAGAAACTTTGTCTGTTCTCTGGGTCTCTCTGTGCTTTCCAAGTCCACGATGCCAAGGAGTAGCAACAAGACAGTTTCTATGTACAGAAAGTAATTTACCAGGGCGCGTGATTCCAAGCTTTGCTAGCTTTCGCATTTCATCTAGTGATACTTGTGGGTCAACAATTACACCCTTATTTAGTTCCGTACTAGCAAAGTTAAGTGTTCCAGATGAATGAAGCCTAAACCCGTGAGACCTTTCGTCGGCGGTATATACGTGATGTAAAGCTTGAGCCCCACCACTAAACCTACCTATTACGTGGTTCTTGTTGCTTAGTAGAGAAGAAAGGTAATCTACAATAGTTCCCTTTCCCTCATCTCCATATCCCAGTCCTACAACAATAGTCGTCATACTCCAGCTGCTTTCTTAATCTTTTGTACTTGACCGTTCTTCTTCTTACTCTTCTTCTTATGAGTGCCGTCCTTATTGAATTCTTTAGACAGCGGAGCAAGAGCCTTTCGTACTTCTTGAATCCTATCTTGAGTCTGTCCTTCTTCGCGAATTCCATTAAGACCGAGAAGATCCTCTAGGTATTCATCACGAGTTCTTTTTTCGTTTAACATTGCTGTTGCGCCGAGAATTACATCAATAAGCGCTTTAGCGTGTGTAAGTGGAAGAATCCTTGATTTAGGAAGATACTTACTCCACCTACGATTTACTTCTTTGGCCGTTTCTTTGTGATAGTAGGGAATCTGAATCAGGACGACTTCGTATTTTTCTCGAAGTTCCTTGAAGACATCCTTAGATGTAACTTCTAATTCGCTAGTCTTGCCAAATAAACTTTTAAGGATACGTGGTTTGATATTCGGATAAGGAGCTTCGTCTCCGATAAGGAAAAGAATACCCTTCTCTCCGCTAGTTAGTTCTGATTTATTTAAGTAGTAATAAGCTGCTGTTTCGTATGTTTCTTGAACACCGCCACCGCCGCCATGCTCTACATAAATCTTCTGAAGCTCTTCGTCTAATTCATCTCCTGCTGAAAAGTCACAAACTTGTAGAGGCCAACTATCTCCAGCAACCGCGTCTCCGACTGCACAGAAACTAACTTCTGGTTCGTCTGCGTAGTGCATCGCAAGTTGGCCAAAGAGAAGAGGCATCTTATCCCAGCAAAGGAAAGCTGCGTCTCCCATTGAACCTGTTACATCAATTGCAATCGCAATAGGGTTTGGTGAATCTGTTGAGATATCCCTTTTGGAATCAGTCTCTTTTGTTCCCGTTTCGCGGCCAACGTTATCCTGAGCTTGCTTCGAATAACCTCCATAGGTATGAGACCTAAGTAACGAACTGTCGTCAAAATCCGAGGCATAAGTCGTTACTGTTCTGGTTGTATGTCCTCCGCCCATATTCTTTCTCCTATTTCCTTAAGTGTGTTTGATAATTCACTTAATTGCTTTGCTTGGATTTTAAAAGTAATCCCATAAGCCGGAAATCCTAAAAAGAATATATCTGGAAACTCTTCGTAGAATGATATTTGGATTTTATTATTACAGATAAGTTTAAAGATGGTTGGTTCTAAGAAGATTGGGATTTCTTTGGGCATATCTATTATTTGCCCGAGGAGAGGAGGTGAGTCAAGTTATCTTAGTTATCTAAGAGAATTGCTATTACTAGTGAACAGTAAAGAATGACGTCTACTGTTTTTCGAATAAAGCTCATACTTAGATATTAGACGAGCGTCTTAAGTATTGCAATCGCTTACTGATTAACTTACCAGAGAGCGTATTCAAGATTCTTAGCATTCCAACTTTGGAGCTGGCATTGATCTAAGTTTGTTTTAGATTGGTAAGCAATTTCTTGAGTCTCGCAAGCTCCGATCTCTAAGAATAATCCTTCAAGGTTCACAGGGATCCTATCTTGTTCTGTTAGACCTTTAGCTCTAATCGTCTGATTCTCTCGTTCGATAATTGAGTCGTATGTCATACAGACTATCTCTCCTTTAATTGCTAAGAGAGGAGCCTCGCCGTTATTACATACTCTTACTATAAAACTATCACTATTAAGATCATTCAAATTCACAAGAGTAGTTGTAGGAAGGTCGTCATTTTCGTTTGCCCGCGGGAGATCAGAAACCTTATGAACGGTTTCTTCTCTTAAAGAAGTTACTGGACGTTGAGCGACATCAACTTTCAGAGAGCTTCTTACTGCT
>Ga0233415_10001191_pt1 | contig 11440 bp, 16 predicted proteins | sample Na_anoxic_12_MG_FD_188631 | JGI IMG/M metagenome (GOLD analysis project Ga0233415, IMG submission 188631) | Seawater microbial communities from Saanich Inlet, British Columbia, Canada - Na_anoxic_12_MG | ecosystem: Environmental > Aquatic > Marine > Inlet | place: Canada: British Columbia...
CACATGGGTTTAGGTCCGGGTACACATTGTGTACTTGAGATGCTCAAGGCTAACCCCTTTGAATAGGGGTGCGTTACGCCCATGCCATAGGGATAACGCGGGGTCCCCCTCCTGTATTGCTCTCTTTCTACATGAAGTAGGGAGAGCTTTCTAGGAAGGGACTACTATGTCTCATATGGTATTGACTATTTGGATCTCCATCATGAGGTGGATCAGGAAGGCTATTATGCCTACTACCCTGGTGAAGATCACTGACATGTGCGACTCGCCGCTATGCGGTGGGACATTTTGCGAGGGAGAAGAGGGGGAGGAACGCTGGGTATCGGCCAGCGAATTGACGTCGATATCAAGTGGAAGGCCCAACTTCGTCGTCGGCTTTGACGTCGATGTCAGAGGTAGAGTCACAAGATGTATCGATTTCGAAGACCCTGACGTCTACGGTAGATGCCTTGGGTGCAATGCATTCCTCTTCGATCTCCCCCGGGAGAAGCTGATGGCTCTTGAAGTGGCATCTGTGGGGAAAGAGCTGCGGCCCTGTGGCATTCGTATCCCGAATCCAGCAGGGTACTTCATGCCGGATAGTACGTCACCGGCAAAATGGATCGTACGTGTCAGATAAGCCGCACAGGGGAGGGAAGGGCATAAGCCCTCCTCCCCTGGGTCCGTGTGTGTATACACATGGGTTTAGGTCCGGGTACACATTGTGTACTTGAGATGCTCAAGGCGCCGCAACAGGGAACACCCGAAAGGAGGAGATATGTTTCTCCCCCTGTTGCTTTTAGTTCTCTTGGTAGTAGTACTTACTGCCAAGATGCCGCCGGCCTCGCAAGGGGCCTACTACGACAAGCATGGCAATGAACTGTGCTGTGCTTGTCATGAACTAGTGGGGCTGCACGAAGAGAAGCGTGCATGCCCCACACAGAAAGAGCTGCCCCTCTAAGGGTGGCACGTCGTCTGAGCGACGTTAAATAGGTACTTAGGCTCAGAGCGTCCCCTTACTCAACAGAGTTGGAGGGGTGTACATTCTGTGGTACCTCACCACACAATTCTCTCTGGTTTGAGGTTAGCCATGCAGGCTAGAAGGAGAGAAAGGAGGACGATCATGTTGATCGCCCTTTTTGCAATGTTGTTGCTGGCCATGATGGTCAGCTTTTCCAGTCAAGTGACTGGCGATCAACCCCAGGGTGGGGTAACTATGGTAGAGGAAGAGTGCTTCCACGAAGACATCGTCTCCGTGGAAGTCCCGATGAAGGCTGGCCGCCCCTGTGCAGGTTGGTCGAAATATTCTTTCGAAGCCAGTTGCGCTGCGTGGAGTGGATCAGGAAAGATCCACTGCGTCATCACAGAGGTGCTGTCTCTACCATGGGACTGGGGATTCTCCCAGTTCCATCAAATTCTCGATGCCCATGGACCAGCATGGGCAATCGGACTCACGTTCGTTACAATAGACGATGCTGAGGATCTCCCTCTCGGCGTCTCCAAAGACGACATCGCCATCAATGGCGATTCGAAACACATCGGCGTCATGGTCACCTTCTGTGGTGATGGTGATGAAGGAGACTGGGGGGTAGATGAGATCCGCATCTACTCCGCCGTGGTCAAGGGTAACTGTGTATTCCTGCACAGTACTTACAGATCTTTTGCTCAGAAAGAAATGTAAGAGATTCGAGTTTGACGTAACCCCTCTCCTAGCATGGAGGAGAGGGGAAGCTACAAGGCCACCTTACGGTGGTGGGGTGCGAAAGCCTAGGCCCCGGCAACCTAAGTAGAGGTATTGTGATCCCCATCCCTTTGGGGAAAACATAACCCCCCTTTTGGGGGATAACGCGGGGTCCCCCGCACAGTTCGAAACTCACTGTGGTACCTCACCACACCAACATATTTCTCTCTGGTTTGAGGTTAGCCATGCAGGCTAGAAGGAGAGAAAGGAGACGGTATGGGTAGCAGAGAGAAGTCTTCTCTTTGTGATAATTGCTGGGACGCTAGGTCTAAGGCCATTTTAAACAGGCGGAAGTTGAAGGGGCCGCAGGCAGAGTGGCCTGAAGACTGCAAACTACCAGCGAGGTGTGACGAGTGCGAGAAGAACCATCTTCTCCACCTGTGGGAAGGAAGGAGCCGTTGCAGTTGCGGCTGCAAATGCAGCAACCCCAGCGACCCACTCACACCGCAATCAGGATTCTGCAGAGCCTGCAGATCAGGCTGTTGCGGAGAGTACTAAAAGGGGGAGGGAAGAGCACAAGCTCTCCTCCCCCATAGCTTTCACGTTAACATAACCCCTCTCCTAGCATGGAGGAGAGGGGTAAACCGTCGTCTGAGCGACGTTAAATAGGTACTTAGGCTCAGAGCGTCCCCTTACCTAGGTAGGGGGGGAGTACATTCTGAATCCTCATTCATCTGAGGAACATTGTCCCCCTTTGTGGGGATAACGCGGGGTCCCCCGCGAGTGTAGTTCGAAATTCAAACGATGTGGTACCTCACCACGTCTAGCAATAGTTCTCTTCTGGTTTGAGGTTAGCCGCGCAGGCTAGCAGGAGAGGAAAGGAAGATATGATTGAACTGTCAATCATGCTGGTTCTTGTCTGTGTTGTGGGTTGCCTCCTGGCGATTCCTGTATCTATCGCACTGCTCTTCGCCTACGATCTTTGCTCCAATCGAAGGAGCTCGGCGTCGGAGCAAGATCCCACTTCACAGAAATTGTGTGAGTCTTCTCCGAGTTGCTGCGCTCTCTTCTCTAGGAGAGTTCAGTTTAACTGGAGAGGATACAAAGGAACCAAATGTGGGGTCTGTAGTCGCATTTGGTCTCTAGGGAGGGGGGCGTCTAGTCCTCGTCTAAGGAGAACCCTTCGCCCTCTAAGGAGACCTCGTCTCCTTGGGGTGCGGAATAGGGGATCATACGCCAGACTGGGGCATCCGACTGGGGTGTCGTGGGAGTTCTGGAATATGATCGTGATGGGATCGTGGGCCATGCTTCTCTCAAGCAAACAGGTGCGTCCTGCACCTGTTTGCACCCCATACGACGAGAGTCTTGGGGATGAACTGCAGGCGAAGTGGGACAAGACACCACTTCGTGGTAGTAACAGACATGGGAGACGCCTGCCACGGCGGGACGCAACCAACTCTGTGCGGTACTATCGCGATTCACACGGATTGCGTGGGCGTAGAAGTCGCCTGCTCAAACCGGTTATGATCGCAGAGACACCGTTTGAGGAATACGGTATCGTATCTTGACATAACCCCTCTCCTAGCGCGGAGGAGAGGGGATCACATGCATATTGGGTGCATGCGTCGTCCCCTGTAATGATGGGGACCATGAGGCCCACGGACGGGCATACCCCAACTTTTGGGGAAAAACACAACCTCCATTTTGGGGGATAACGCGGGGTCCCCCGTGAAGCAGCTCAGAGTTCTGTATAGGTTCACACCAGCCTATATTGAGCTCTATTTTTAATCACAAACTGGTGTATGAAAGGATGTCTATCATGGACATCAACACGAACAGGAAGGTCGGGGGCAACCCGGCCACCACGGACACGGAGAAGCCACAGGGGCAGCTGGTCGGCAGAATCCACCTCGACGTCGTTCCGTCGCAGATCATCGATGGGAAGAAGCAGCCCGACACGATCACGGAGAAGCTCTACAATCTCATCGAAGATTACAAGGAGAACAGTCCGAGCACGGGTGGCATGCAGTTCACCGGTCGCCTCGCCAATGGGACCGAAAATGTTTCGAGGGAGCACAAGAAGTCTGGACGCATCTATGAGGCCATCTCTCATCTGGGAATGAGTGTCAGTGGCTGGCTCAGGAGGAGCGACAATGATGGCAAGAAGACGATCAGCATCCCTTTGACCTACTTCGAGACTGCCAAGGACAGGACGATCGCTGAGCGGGATGCGACGATTGCTGACCAGGCTGCGGAGATTGCTGAACTCAAGGCTGCTGCTGCGAAGTAGCAAACATGTGACGTTAATTTGATACCCCATCACCAGAAGGCATCGCTGGTGGTGGGGTTCTTCATTTTTTGTTTGATGCAGGAGAAGGAGGCCACATGAGCCTTACTCTTATTGGTTGCTTAGCCGATGACTTCCTCAAGGAGTCGAGTACATTAATCCGGCAGCTGATCCGCCACGGAGCGGATGTCAACGCCAAGGACGACGACGGCAATACCCCGTTGATGTACGCCGCCCTCAACTCCAATTCCCCGGAGATCTTCACACTGCTGATCGAGGCGGGTGCGGTTGTCAACGCCAAGAACAACGACGGCATCACCCCGCTGATATTAGCCGCTCGCTACTCCAATTCCCCGGAGATCTTCACGCTGCTGATCGAGGCGGGTGCGGATGTCAACGCCAAGAATAATATCAGCATTACCCCGCTGATGGCCGCCATCTGCAACGCCAAGTCCCCGGAGGTCGTCACACTGCTGATCGAGGCGGGTGCGGATGTCAACGCCAAGACCAAGGACGGCTGGAGAGTACTGATATTCGCCCAAGACTACTCGACCCCGGAGATCTTCACACTGCTGATCGAGGCGGGTGCGGTTTGACATTGACTGGATTAGGTGCGCTTTTGTGCCTATGTCTAATTGTTCTCTTACGGAAGGAGGCATCATGATTTTCATGATTGTCATCGTCGCATTGCTGTGCTTGTATCACAGCAACGCGAAAAGGCTGGAGGCGCAGTTATCAAAAGAACGGCGCATAAACAAAAGATGGGAAGCCATCCTTGACGAAAGGTACGAAGCCATCCAGGAAACCCTCAACAAGACGAGGAAGGCCTTCAACCTGGTTGGCAACAGCGCCAGGTGGGAGAGAGTCTTTGCAGTCAGGATCGCAGCAAGAAAACAAGGCTGTGGCATGGCGAAGGGATTCAGGGCGAGAGGAAAGGGCTGGGCAAATGTCGCCTGCGCAGCAAGAGGGGAGTGCATATGTGATGGGATCGAGAAAGGCGATCCGCTGATCACCACAGTCGAAAATCTTCCTCTCACTTCTGCAAGGAAAGACGCAAAAGAGAAAGAGAGCCGGAACGAGTTCCTGCGAGGCTACCACGCAAAGAAGAGAAGCCAGGAGGGGCATAGGATCGCGACGGCAAAGGTCGTTGAAAAGATCAGCTCCTAGTTAGCCCGTCGTCTGAGCGACGTTAAATAGGTACTTAGGCTCAGAGCGTCCCCCCACCCATGTGGGGGGGGAGTACATTTTGTACTTCTCAATTCCTTTTGAGGATCTTTTCCCCCTTTTTGGGGATAACGCGGGGTCCCCCGCAGGCCAGGCAGAATCTGCATCACTCTGTCTGGTTTAAACGAAGCACGATGCATAGGGGACCGAATACCCCTAGACAGGAGATGATATGCTTATCGCAATCATCCTGATTGCTGTAATTGCCATAGCTATGGTGATGTCAGCAACGAAAGAGACGAAGCAACAGGAGAAGCCAAAGCGACTCCCATTGCGGAAGAAGTTGACGCAGCGATGTTCTGCGCCAGTCCTGAAAAGAAAGCGGACTGGCGAATGGGCTATAAGAGGAGGAAGTCCTCTAAGACCTGAGACACTGGACGAACTAAGGAGTCTAGCCGAAAGGGCTGGACTAACTCCTAGCCGGACAAGACTAGGAGTAAACGCGGGGGCCCCACTGGTTCTCGCACTAACAACAACTGCTCTGGCGATATTCGGCGCCACGAGCCCGGAAGGAGACGTGATGACAATGAGTATGGGAGGTACCGCAATGGGATTAGCTTCGGCCCTTGCTTCCCTCGCTGATAGGGTACTCGATCGGACTAACGCCACCCTCGTGACTATCTCGCGGGGAAAAGAAGAACACAGTATTACTGTGCGTCATGGCTTGGAAAAGATTGAGAGAATGTTCGAGGATTGGGACATAGTGAAGAAAGGCATCTATGTTCCTGAAAGGTTCATTGACCAGCTTGGCATGAAGCCGGAGCTGGGCATCCTCAGTGTGAGGGTCGGGTCAATAACAACGGCTCTTACGAAAGTAGAGCTGGAGAACCTGGCCAAGAAAGTGGGTCTCCAGATCTGGGCTCACAAAGATGTGGGTCAGCTACAGATCAGAGAAGAGTCTTTGGCGACCGCTGCCAAGAAGGTAGATATCAAACTTGAGGATATGAAGAAGACCCCGAAATACTTCGGGACATTATATGCTACTCCCTCAAGAACCATCCAAGTGGGTAAGGTCGTCATCGATGAAGGGATGCCTGTCGATGGTCAATTCAAGGCCTACATTCGTGGAGTTGAAGGCTACTCGCTACATCAACTTCGGACCCTATTCGACAAGGGTCTAATCAAGGGGCAGGCAATAGTATGTCCTTCTTCTCCAGAAATCGAGGAGAAGTATGACTGGGACGGTAAGGGAATCCTTGTCGTGACCTGCAGCAACAACCTGAAGAAGGGTGTATCCAAGCCAAAAGGCGAGATGATAACATTCTTCCTCGACAACATCGGTACTGCAGAAGAGCAGTATGAGGAAACAAACCGGCCAATCAAAGCCGCGATGTTCTCGATGATGAGCTTGTGTCAGCAGGTATGGGACGAGGAAAGCCTCGCCTGCCTCAAGGAAGCAGCATCAGCTTCAGCATGTGACCGCATGAAATGGTTCATCAACGCGCTAGAACGTGGTGGTGAAGGTGTCACTGCCATGCTCACTCAGACCAAGAGTGAGACAGGTGATGTCGAAGTGGAGATCTCCCCGATCATGATGGCAAGAAATGCCCTGATAAGAGGCTTAGGCCTTGTCAAGATCGGAGCAGGTGCATTCACCTCTCTGCTCACACTACTGCGCCCATTCCTGGATAATTGGCAGGCACAGAACACTGACGGATTCACTCTGACAGAAGATGGTGTCTCCTATTCAAAATGGGATGCGAAAGATACGATTCGGAAGACAGGGACAATGGCGCCGCACAGTGGAGTGGCAACAATGTCTGCTATGTGTCTCAATCCAGACGAATGGAATGACGCCATTTGTCGAGGTCTTGAGAAGAAGCGGAAGCTCGAAAGCGTAGTATATAACCCAAGATCGGCATGCTTCGTGGGAACACGATACAATGGAGATATTGTGTGCTTCGACCTGGTGTCGTCTGATGGAATCGAAGGAGTGCCAAATGGCATCGCATTCGTATCTAACAGCTTCATCAACATCATTCTTGAACTGTTAGGCGGAGCTGACCTCGACGGTGACACTATAAAATGGCGCAAGAGTGTAGGAGATCACAAGGGCATCAAGAACCCACTGATTCTTGAGAGAGACCCGGTAGGACCAGGTGAAGTTGTATTCTTCGACCCGATGAAGGCTCACATGGACTTCCGGTTCACGAAGCAACTAGACGGTTCTCTTAGTGATCCGGCCAACTGGACCAGGAAGCCGCTGCCAGTGATGCCAACTCCAAAGTTGAAGACATTCTACTTTGTCAATGTAGAGTGTAAGAGTATCGAATTTACCGGGAAGGCCTACACCAAGAAGACCAACAACCGATATGTTGAACTTGCATTCGCCAAAGGATCGCTTGGTGAGAATGCGAACAGGACAATGATGTCGTTCTTGGCTATTGCGGAGAACTGTCCGGTATTCAAGAATGAACCATTGGTCGATGGGTTCCAGCAAATGATAATGCCGCTGGAATTCTACAGTGCGGTAGACCTTGCAGGCCAGGAGATTGAAGATGCAGTCAAAAGCAGAGGGTCTGTCTCTCCTTACACTCAAGCAAGGTTCATGACCAAGCTCAAGAAGAGCAAGGTCACTGAAGACACCTGGTTAGAGGAGTTTGTGACGCACAAGGTATGGTGGTACACAAACTGTCGTCGGAGCCTGATCGATTACACTCAATCACTGGGTGGGCAGTTCGAAATCAGGAAGATTATATTTGAGAGGACACTTGAAGAGTACCCCGAGTTGAAAGCGCTCTGGGAGAAAGAAAAGACCAATGGCTGTCTCTCATTCGAGTCGCAGTCCAACAAAGAGATCTTCGAAAAGACCCACGTCTCTAATATTCAAGAGGACTATTCTTGGAGAACCAAGAAAATGCTCACTGTCGCAAATATCAGAGGGCCGTGGTCCGATGAATACAATCCTGGAGAAATTGTATTTCTTATCTGGGCATATCTCACAGAGGTGGGGTATCACTTGAGTTTGACTGAGTCGGAAGAGATACAATTCTTCCAAGACACGATGGATTTGGCGGCACCAGGAGCGAAAGGAGTTGAAGACTCTGAGGTGCCACATTTGGTTAATCTTTTGTTTGAGAAGTTTGTAAAAGAAAAGGAGACAGAATGAAGGAACTGATCAAGACTTTACTTGTCTTGTTGCTGAACGGCGACGAGGCAGTCCTGGAGATGTGGCGGAATAACAACAGGATCTACTTCGTCATGATGACCACGGAGGAGACTCCTGAGGGGAAGAAGCACAAGACTGGAACGAAGTACGTGCCCTCCCATATTGTCCCGAAGGAGGACCAGGGGAACATCGAGGTATTCAGATCTCAGTGGAAGGCCATCATGTCCGACTTTGGGATCAAGGAGGTGAAGGACAGGAATCCGAAGATTGCGAAATTCACCACGGCATGTGGGGTGCCAAGCTCGACAGGCCTCATCCCCTTCCACCTCATCGGATGTGTACGCGGCTATTGTTGTGTCAATCGAGCGAAGAAGACTGTAAAGAAGGGTGATCCGGTGAAGTTCGAGAAGTCCTAGACCGAAACATTACCAGAGGAGAGGATGCACTGTGTGTCCTCTCCTCGCTTTTGTGCAATTGAAAGGAGATCTCATGTTCCATGAGATCATGGTCGCCCTGCTGGGCTGGGCCAATCGCCACTTCATCTCCCTCGCTGATACAATGAAGGATTCTTCGCCACCAGACCTTGAATTATGGGTCATGGACAGGCGTCTCTTCGAGGAGAGAAAGAACATCGTGCTTAACAAGATACGCAACTCGCGTCAGTTTGAGACGCTTCTCAGGGTGCTGGAAAGAAGAAGAATACATGTCACAGGAAAAGACTACATCGAGGTGATCAACCTGGCCTATGCATTCGGTGAGGAGCGACACAAGCAAGAAAAGTTGCGTTTGTGGTACTTGGCCCAAAACAAGAAAACCGATAGGAAAAGATAGGCCAACTTTCTTGAGGATCTGCGTAGGCGGTAGTTCCTCTCCTCGTTTACATCTAAGAAAGGAGAGACATGGAAATTCTCATGTTGATCTTCGTTGTGCTGGCTGTAATGGCTAGCTTTTCTGCCGTAGACGGCAGCGATTGTCCCAAGGGTGGGGAGATAACTCTAGAACGGCCAGAGACAGGTCCATTCATCGAAATCACCCTGGTTTCGATAGAGGACTGTGCCGAGACGATTTACTGGGTGAATGCCTCTCTACCACCAGGTGGCCCAAAACCGTGGATGGATAAAGAGGTCCACCGATTCTTGGCAGACGAGGGCATCTGTGTAGGCAGCAGTGGCGAATTGGACCACATCATCTACAAGTAACCGAAACACTCCCCAGCCAGCATACCAACTGGTGATGGGGTTTGTTGTCCCGGGGTGCTGCCCGGGGCCTGATGAGGTAGGCAGCCATACTCTTGGTGTAAAAGCCTTTGGCGAAGCCCCATCTTTTCCCCCCTTTTTGGGGATAACGCGGGGTCCCCCACGCTGGTCCAGGCAACTTTAGGGTAAAACCTATGTCATGGATAGTGGGGGATCCCGCACTATAGACTGCTACCCGTATAGCGCCCACAGCGAGCTGGCGGCGGAACGCCTTAGCCTCAAATAGGTACTGAGTGCTTATTGCTTGCACTCAAATAGGTAATGGAGGCTGCACTCTGCAGTCTTCGTTTCGTAACTTTTTGCAGAAAGGATCTGCAATGGAAGCATCGACTACGACTAACACGAATCGCAAGGCTGCCGGCAACGGTGAGGCTGGAGATTCCGAGTTCTTGGTGACTGAAGGCAGCGTCAGGCTGTCCGGGCCGAAGGGTTCCGGAGAGAACGGCAAGCCCTTGGACAAGATCATTGCGGCACTGGGCGAGGACAGACTTGCCGTTCGTTGCAATGTCAAGCATGCTGATACTGGCGTAGTCCAGCGTATCAGCATGTACATTCAGGCGAACATCAATGGCAAGACCAACACGTCATTTCTCGGTGTTCATGGCTTTGACGGCCGCTCCAAGTCTGAGATTGCTGCTGAGCATCGTGCGACGGCTGCCGAGGAGCAGAACACCCTGCTCATGGCTCGTCTCGAGGCGCTCGAGGCTGCTGCAAAGCCCTAGCCCTTCCTGGTTCTTACCTCTCTCTCTGCTTCGGCGGAGAGAGAGGCCTTCTCTTTTTTTGGATTGTATAACGCCGGGCCCCCATAGGCCTTTGGCTAGAAGGAGTTGATATGCACAAGATTGCTGCGGTAATCAACGGTATCTCATTTGACGCGTCTGGAGTTCAGATCTCAAACGCGGATCTTCCCAAACCTTTGCAGAGAAGGGTCGCTGACCGTCAAGGGACGATTGAGCAGATCAGGCTCCTTCAGTCAGACGTTGCGGGACCCCAGAACTGTCAGCAGCACGACGCTGACTGATAGTTCGATACGCTATCTATATCTAGAAATAGGTATAGGTAGCGTATTTTTTTCTACGATAACGAATGGAGTGTTACATGCATGACCTTGGAACGATCATTGCCTTGAATAAGAAGGCACAGGATAAGTTTGACGGAAAGCGTAAGGACGACGACCAGGATAAGCCGCAAGGCGGTACTGGTGGTATTACGCTGCACCTGGCTGGCGGTCGGAGTCAGAGGATTTCGGCGATTCGTCTGTCAGGAATGACTGACGAGGATCGTGAGAAGCAGGGTCTCATGCCTTTGGAGCGTGAACGCCCGATCTCGGTGAAGATTCCACAATGAACGGTGGACCTATGTATACCTGGGGTGATCAGCAAGTCGGAATAGACATGCTGTTTACTCCAGGTGGTTCTTTCGTGATCGGCTGTATATTTCTTTACTTAGCAGCGCTGGTAATCGCCAGACGTATGCTAGCCGATAAAATCCAACGAATCCATGAAAAGTGGACTGAAGAATGAAAGGACGGTAACCATGGCAGATGACGGACTCATTGTCAAAGGTGCGAAACTTATCGAGAAAGGTATGCAAGCCGGCCAAGATTCCGGTATTGTGTCGAAAACGAGAGGCCTCATTGGTGCAGGCTTCAACCTGGTTGGGAACTTCATTCAACCAGCAGCCCCTGAACAACCAGAAGATACTGAGCAAGACTCAGAAGGAGAAAGATCATGACCATTGCATTATCAATCGCGGCAATCATTACTTCTTTCGGCATTCTACTCTTAGGAGTAAGTGCCGCTAGGTTCATTAGTGCTTACAGTGCCCTGGTCGAACAAGTCCAAGAAATGCTGAAAGGGGCTGTCCAGGAAATGTCCAAGTCGACAGGACAGGTCCCAGACTTC
>Ga0233415_10001192_pt1 | contig 11437 bp, 10 predicted proteins | sample Na_anoxic_12_MG_FD_188631 | JGI IMG/M metagenome (GOLD analysis project Ga0233415, IMG submission 188631) | Seawater microbial communities from Saanich Inlet, British Columbia, Canada - Na_anoxic_12_MG | ecosystem: Environmental > Aquatic > Marine > Inlet | place: Canada: British Columbia...
TCCTTCTTTTTTTCATCATAATTCGTAGATGTTCTGAGATGACCGAAAATCATCTCTGGAATCCACATTTTATATTCAGGATGTTCTGCTACATCAATACCATTGCCATCGTTATACATATGAATTGTTCCGTCTGGATCAATGGAAATATCGATATTGCATACTGGTAAAGCATTTACAACCTTGTCTTTGACTGCTTGCGCTTGCCTGATTACATGATCGCGACAATTAACAATGCCTTCATCGAATAATTTATATAGACCTGGAATATATTGAAACTCTTTAGATATAACCTTGTCATTCTCAAAGATGTATCCTTCATGTTCCGTATTCTCAATAGAGCCGATATAAGTATCTGGTTTTTTAAGGATATGTTCCTTGTCCGTTAATTTTTGATATTTAGAAAGAGTAGATTGTTCTGCCATGATTCGTGTATAATGTATGATATATTTTTATCATTAAATCCTTTCAATTTTTATTGATTTTAATCATTATAAACAAATTAGACTAAACAGATAAATATATGTTTATATAATAATAATAATAATAATAATATGTCTAACACACAAACAGTATTTACATATAATGACGGTTCTACAACCGATAATACAGACGAGGAAATAACAAGTAATTCTTATGATAGTTCTAAAAAATTATCAGCAGTTGTAATTGGAACAAATGTTACCACCATTGGATCACAGGCGTTCTATTTTGCGTCAAGTTTGACTTTTATTAACATTCCAGCAGGTGTTACCAGCATTGGCCTAAGAGCGTTCTCTTATGCGACAAGTTTGGCTTCGGTAACATTTGAACAAAATTCACTACTTACCAACATTGGAATAAGTGCGTTCAATGGTGCGACAGGTTTGACCTCTATATCCATTCCAGCAAGTGTGGAAAGCATTGGTCTAGGTGCGTTCTATAATGCGTTCAATTTGACCTACATTACTGTAACACAATCAAATACTCATTATAAAGATATTTCAGGGGTATTGTTTGATTCTAGTGGAGCAACTTTAATTCAATATCCAGCAGGTAATACCATAACAACATATACCATTCCATCAAGTGTAAAAAGCATTGGACAAGATGCGTTCTTTAAGGCGACCAGTTTGACCTCCATTATCATTCCAGCTAGTGTCAGTAGCATCGGAGAAAATGCGTTCCAGCAATCGATAAATTTGACCAAAGTAACATTTGAAGCAGGTTCTCAATTAAAAAGCATTGGCCAAAATGCGTTTTATGGTGCGCCATTGACCTCGGTAACATTATATTCAAACACGATTACATTGTTGAATAATGTAAATCCAAGTCCAGAGATTCCGACTTCAACAAGTAGTATGAGCTCATTTTATGGCTCAAGTACAGACCCTGTTACTATTACTGTAATAGAGCCTGAGCCTGAGCCAGAGCCAGAACCTGAGCCTGAACCGGAGCCTGAGCCTGAGCCAGAGCCAGAGCCTGAACCTGAGCCAGAACCGGAACCGGAACCTGAGCCAGAACCTGACACCCCAAAAACGCCACTAACAAATAATTATGAATCAAATACCAATATATATAATGTAGTAGATCAATGGATCAATAATCCTAATATAGCTATATTTACAGACAGTGATAATGAACCATACTTTGGACACATTGAATATTGGAATACAAGTGAAATAAACGATATGAGTATGTTATTTTATTACAAAACAGAATTTAATGAAGATATATCTAATTGGAATACCCAAAACGTAACAAATATGGCTAATATGTTTTACCAAGCAGAAAAATTTAATCAAGATATTCGCATGTGGATTGTGTCTGAAGACACGGTTTTGTATAATATGTTTTATAATGCCTTTGATTTTTTAGACGAATATGGACCTGCTAATGATAATGATTCATTAGAAACGCCAGATTATACATTTTTTACACAATTGGAACCTGAGCCTGAGCCTGAGCCTGAACCTGAACCTGAGCCTGAGCCGGAACCGGAACCGGAACCTGAACCTGAACCTGAACCTGAGCCTCAAAAATATCCACCACTTGGAACATATCCACCAAATTTAAAACCAGAACCAGAACCAGAACCAGAACCAGAACCAGAACCTCAGCCTGAACCGGTTAAACCGAAAAAGCCTCGTTGTGGTTTAAAATTTGGCAATTGTAATATAACCAAGATGACTGGATTTTCCAATGGAGTAGTGATAAATCATCGTGCTACTAGAGCACAAAGAATGACAGATTTAATTAATGTTCAATCGCATATGAGAAATGCTAACTGGGTTCGTGAAAAGGTAGAGGTTAATGAATATGGACAACGAAGCGGAGGACCAAATGGTTCTGGACAATCACCTAAGAATACTTTTTAGAACAATAAAACAATAAATAATTGTATTGCGTTTAACTACTTTAGAAATATATTTTTTTCTCTCTAGTTTTTATAATGGTTAAAAGACACGATAGAAAACCTGACGGTAAATACCACATTGGAAATCAAAAATACGAAAAGTTGGAGGGATCACGCGCACAAGTTTGGCACGGAACTGCTCACCAAACACCTGGAGGGTTAAAGAAGGCTGATCTCAAGATGCATAACGGACGTCTTGTATCTAGAAAGAAGAGTGAGCTTGCCAAAACACAAAAACATCTTAAAGGACATCTTCAACCCAAGGGAAGTGGTGTATTTGGCACTGTTACCAAAAAGGGTAAAAAGCGCGGAACACGCAAGAGAAAGAGCTCTCGCAGAAAGTAAACAGGTAAGCAGGTAAACAGATAAAAAATGAAAAACGGTAAATAAATAATTATAATTATATTATTTATTTATTTAGAAGGTTATACATGTTTGTCAAGTATTTTTTGAATAAACTCTTTAGAGTTATCACTTGTTCTGTAAAAATTAACTAGTTCAGCTGGACTAACAATTTCATCCCTTATTTTGGATAAATATTTAGCAGGAATTTTTGAATCATAATAGTGAGCATACATTTCTTTAATGGTATTAATACTAGCATTTTTCATTTCCACTTGTAAATCTATTCTACCAGGACGGATCAACGCCTTGTCTATTTTGTCGTAATAATTACTGGTAATTACTAATATTCGACCTTGATTTTCATCAAGTCCATCCAATAAGTTCAAAATAAATGATAATGTTAGTTTTCCATCATTATTTTTTAATAATCCATTATTATTTTTTAATAATCCATTAACATTCGCATTATTATCTTTACATGCGGCCATGTCTACTAATGATTCTAAAACAGCCATATTATCGAGGTTGTCATTTGTATTTTTATTCGATGTTCCATTTGTATTTTTATTTTCTCTATCTAATACCAATTCAGTCATACAATCTATATCTTCAAAAACAATAATCTTATTATTAAAATCAATTGTATTATCACAGTTTTTTTTACTATATGTTGATTCAAAATATGCTTTATAAAAGTCATCTTCGTTTTGAATTTTATTTAATGGTATTTGAATTAAATGTCGTTTTAATTTATTTGCAATACATTTAATAATAGAAGTTTTTCCTGTTCCTGGAGGTCCAGATAATCCAATCCCCAATGTGTATGGATGACCTTCTTTTTCATACCAACTTTTATTATTGATAAAAAAATCTATTTTTTTGATTAATTTATCTTTTTCATCAAAATATAAATTTTCAAATCTTCGCGTAGATACGAATGGTCTTTCTAGCCAATTTATTTTCGAACCATCATCATTATTAGATTGATAATTTAAACTATAAATATACTTATTATTTAATCTAGATTGCTCTAATTTATCATTATAATTTTTAGTTAAATTTTCGATAAATTCTTTAATTTCTGATAATGATAATTTATAACTATATATACTTATTTTAATAGTTTCTACTCTACCAGTAACTTCTATCATTTTATCCGAATCTCCTGTATTATCTGAACTTCTAACATTCGCAAATATATTTTTATCATTATCTAACGCAAAACTAGATAAATTTTGATCTACAATAAAAATATTATTATCCTTAGTGTTATCCTTATTGCTATATGCATCTGTATTAATAGAACCAGTAATTTCTTTTAATGAGGTAATTCCTTGATAATTTAAATCATTACTTATATGATCCCAAATAGCTTCAAATCTTCTACTCCATATTGTTGAAACATTTGATGACCAATTGTTACTTCGAAATACTCTTTTACCTTCTATTGTTATTTCATTTGCCATGCTTCCTTTCCAAAATTTAATAATAGAATTAATATTGATATAATCAAATATATTAACCATATAATTAAAAAGAGCTCCAGCACATGATGTAAATACTAAACTAATAATTAAATCAGTTATTGGATCACCAGTTTTAAAATTCATCATGGTATTTAATTTCATGGTTTGAAGTATTTCGTGAGAATCCATTGTAATATACTTAACATAAATGTTTAAGTTAATTATATTAATAGTTATACTGTAATAGATAACACTAAATTTGCGTTTTTTTAAATGTTGCTAAACGATTCTACTTTAATAAAGTTATCTTCTACGATGTATAAATCAGACTCTTCTTTTATAAATTTTTCGAAATATCTTTTGCTAGCAATAAATTTAGCTTTCTTTTTACAATAAAACTGGTATAATTCATTAATTGGGATTTCATCGACTCCAGATAATTCATCGCTGTTAGGCTGAGCAGCATTGTATTTTTTCAAAGATTTAATAATATCCTGCTTTTTATCCCATAATTTACATCTAGCATGTAGTAAATATTTGTCGTCCTCAATATATGTATCTGGATAATAATGTTTTATTAAATCCAACATGTTTTTTTCACGCATAGTATGTTTCATATGATAAGTAAATAATGAACATAATTCATCAATCTCCAATTCTTCATTATCATTATCACTGCTATTATCGTCATGTAATGTATTTATTATAATATTCTCGGTCCAAAACTGAATAAATTTACTGACAGTTGGTAATAATTTACTAGTACAATCTGTAAATACATCACCATGACCATCATATTTTAATTTCTCTATTAATCGTGTTTTTAATATTGTGGTAAAAAAGACATTGGGTAGTTTTTCTGCTTCAATAAACTGTTTCCATAAATATTGCATATTCTTCCAAGAAATAGAACAGTCTTCACTTGACTCAACATTTTTATCGCAAAAATGATTTATAATTTGTTTTTCATTATTATTTTTTAGGTACAAGGCATAATTCTTGACATCTTCATCTTTACAATGTTCTTGTAAGAAATTATCCGCGCTCTCATATCTAGATGAATAATGAGCCGCAACGCAAAATAAATCAATCGCATTTCCTTGTTTAAAATATGTGTTCCAACTATCTAGATTATTCGCGTCATGAATGTCTACAATGCGACATTCACTGAAATTATGCTCATAATATTTAAATTTAAATATATTCATCAAATTTGGTGATCCAAATAGCATACATGATAAATTGTTTAATTCTTTCAAGAATGGCTTCATCTTTTGATTTGTAAAATAGGTTAAATTACATTTTTTTAGTAAGATGTCACCTAATATTGTCAGAAAATATTTGGCCTTTTCCCTAGAATCACAAATAGAAGGTGATAGACGATTAATAACTGATTGAATAGTCTCTGATTCCGGAATACATGAAAAAATATCGCGCTCCTTGATTTTTTTCAATATAGTTATTTTCAATCTGTGTTTCCAATCCATCAATGTTTTATTTGCGCTAATAGTAGTCAAAATCATATGCTGAACATCATCTTCCTTGACTAACATATATTTATCATCATTGTACTCAAAGAATAATTCGCTAGTTGTATGGTAATAATATTTATGGTTGTGTAAAAATTTATATATAAATGTTTCTGATTCACTTTCTAGCTTACTTTTTCTTTCAGCGCGCTCGATTATTGTATTGTTAGTCGTTTCTAACATATTCGGCATATTTTCTATATGTTGTATCAACTTTTCCAGAATAACAGGATTGTTTTCATATTTTGAATATAGATTCGTTATTATTTGCGTTAAATTGTCACTCATGTTTATTTTATATGGTAAAATCATTTTAAATGGTTTTACCATATAATAATACCTAGTGTTATTTACACCACATACATTTTTTTTGCTTAATGGAACATGATATACAAATCATGGGATAAAGATAACAATATCCAAATGGATTAGAACCATGATCTGGATTTGTGTATCCATGTACATTTTTCTTTTTACAATTTACACAATGAGATCTACATGGACTTAATGGATAAATAGCAGCAACGTCGTATAATTTATGAGGGTTACATATATAATTATTATGGCTATCATTATGGATATGGTTATGATTCGGCATTATCTATGTAATATAATATCTTTTTAGATATATTAATAATGTTAATTACAATTAAAATTATTAATAATATTACTTTACTTTTTTGATCGAACTGATTTTCGTCGTTTCGTTTTATTTCTTTTTGATTTTCTTTTCTGTTTCTTTAATGTATTTACAATAGGCTTTTTATCAGACGCTGTAAAATAAGTCCATGGTTGAGATGGTCTATCGACTAGATAAGGTTCGTATCGCTTCCATTGGATATTTTTTTTAATAAAATCTTTTACAATAAATGGGGTTCCACATGAAGACCCCCAACGTCCATAAAGCCCCATCTTTTTACACGATTCTGTATCTACTACACAACCATCAACAGCCCCTCTAGGTTGGTACGGTAAAGGTCTATCTGCTTGACTCATAAAAGCTCTGTCATCCAATTCGTAATGCGAACATACCGTTCTAGAACAGAGATTTATCTTATTTAGATACACATCATAATGGTCGGCAATTATGTCTTTAGCTATATGAACATTTATTTTTCCCTTGTTTTTTTCCATTAATTCTTCAAGTCGCACTTTTCTAGCACCTTGATGTCTTCGAATATCATCAAATCCACTATTTACGCATTCTAAATTCCGAATACGTGCGTCATAAGGAGCATTGAATCCAATGAAATAACCATTCTTTTTTCTCTCTACATTCACATATTCTAGTCCTAATTCGATTCGCATAATTTCATTTCTGTTTGTATCGCCTATTAACCACGAATTCGCATAATCTCCAGAGTTTTCTTTTTTTAAAAAGGAAACATAATCGTCTAAAGTATTGGCATATTGCATACAGTTTCGTATTCTGCATGTAATCGGATCACCGTGTTTGTAAGCATTGAACCCACCTATGGTTGTTTCAGTACCTATAAAACCTTTACTATTAATGAAAAAATCGGTTTGACTTGAAATATATCCTGGGGCACCCTGAAATAACATGCGATGACCCTTGTTTGGCTTTATGTAAAATATAATATTAAAGTTTTGACCGTCAATAAAATTGTCAAAAGAATTATGGGCACAACAAATTTTCCCATCATTAGTATAATCCCCTAAAGCCATAAAAGCGGAACATTTGTCTTTAGAGCCAGTATTTTTCACTAGTTTAGATCCTCCTTCCATTTGACCACTGGATGGTAGAGTTTCTAGTAAATGACCGTATTTTTCTTTCAAATGAGGCATCTCGTCTAAATAAAGTGATAACTTGGGCAAAGCATAGTCGAGAGAAGCAATATTATTCCACAATATTAATTTGTCTAAATCTACTTTGGCTCCTTTTGCGATACCTTTTAATTCTTTGAAAAATTCTGGAAAATTTTCTTCTATTGTTTTTTTGAAAAAGAAATCGCTTATTTCCTTGAAAAATCCTATGTTTAGTCCATGCGAATCATACAAGTTCCATTCCATAGTGCTAAGACATTTCTTGATTTCGTCTTTTAACAATGTTCCATGAGCAAAACCTCTATCATAAGGATCGCCATGAATAGATATATATGTCCATCCATTTTTTTTATATTTGAATCCATTTTTAACTTTCATATTGGTATGTATATACAATATAGATACAATATAATTATCTGTTATAGGTTGTAGAGAGATTTTCCATAAATGTAAACTAACCATAATTATTATAATTCGTTCTAAAAATTAAATATAAACGCATAACTATTTAAAGATTTTTACATAAAAAACAATTATAGGTATGGAATTTGTTGATAAAAATGTCTTAACTATTAAAACAGTGCAAATTGCCCCATTTCGAACATTAATGACCGCTCTCAAAGATATTTTATTGGAAACGAACATTACATTTAAAAAGGATGGAATTCGTATTATTAATATGGATAAATCACATACTATGTTAGCTCATTTATTCTTAGCTGCTGAAAACTTTGAACATTATGAATGTAAGAAAGACAAAATTGTAGTCGGTGTAAATATGTTTCATTTGTTCAAGCTAATTAATTCTATTGATAATGATGATACATTGACCATTTATATTGAAAACAATGATTATCATGACGGTATTGTTTCCTTTTTGGGATTAAAATTTGAAAATGGTGATATTAAACAATGTAAAACGCAAAAATTAAGATTGATTGAACCTGATTCGGACGAGTTTGAAGAGCCGAATGTTCATTTTTCTTCTGTTATTAATCTTCCTTCCTCCGATTTTCAGAAGATTATTCGTGATTTGTCTTGTATTTCTGAACGACTTGAAATTAAATCAGTTGGAAATGAACTCATTTTTAGATGCGAGGGACAATTCGCTACTGCCGAAGTAAAGCGCGAAGAATCAAGTGGTGGTATGGAATTTATTGAAAAACAAGACGCTAGTAAAATTATCCAGGGCGAATTCTCCCTAAAGAATCTCGGCTATTTTATTAAATGTACAAATCTATGTAGCCAAATTGAAATGTATTTGGAAAATGATTTGCCTCTAGTAGTCAAGTACTATGTTGCTAGTTTAGGTACAATTAAACTGTGTTTGAGTCCTCTTCCATCTAAGAATAATGCTTAAATTCACATGAGTACTAATTTTTACTAAAACAATTAGCCGTTGTGATGGTGGCGTGATAGAGACAAATGTAAAAATACATAATTATTTATGTTTTCGGTATTTCCTTCTAGATTTTTTGGCAGTGATTTTCTTACGACCTTTCCTTTTTCTTGCGTTGCGCGTTTTACGTCGTCCTCCTGATAAATCAATACTGTCACCCATATCTATTTCATGATTTTCACCAATATGTTCTATCGGTAATATAGAACTATTATCATCTTCTATTGACGTATGTCCCTCTGAATAATTATTAGTCGTATTTCCGTTAGATGATGCCGAAACATTCAAGTCGCTCAAATGAAGCGAACCTTGACTATTATTCAAAAAATCGAAACTTTCATCGTTAAATGGTGTTATATTTAACATGGATCCATCCTCGCGATCAGTGCGAGCAGATATCGAAAATGATATTATTTCACCATTATTGCTGATCCCAGATACATTCAAATCACTTAAATGTAAAGACATTTATTTTATTATATACTCAATGTATAATAAAATAATGAATATAATGAATGAAATTATTGTAATATATTATTTAGTTTTTAATGCTTAGTTGCGTTTAGAACGACGTCGTTTAACACTTTTTTTTCCGAGTTTGGATTTCATTTTCTTGGATTTCATTTTCTTGGATTTTTTCCCTGTTTTACGTGATTTTGAACCTTTTAGACTTCTTCCTCTTTTTCTTCGCTTTCCACCAAATGCGATATTCATATCCATTCCATAAAAAGGGTTGAATATATTTTCCATATCTTCTTTTGTCTTTAATCCTCTATCAATTGCTTGACATAATGCTGCTTTTAAAGAATTATAGCCGTCCGTAGTATTTTGCTTAGCCACTTCAGCAACAGCTTTGGTATTGCTATAATATTCAGCTATTTTGCTTCTTACATCATGAATTTTTGTAGCGTATTGCTCTTTTTTAGAAGCCATTGAACGTGTGACCGTACCTATTTTATTATTTAACTCTGTATATTGAGATTCCAAATTAGATAATATAGCTTGTAAATCATCGCGAGCACTTTGTTCAGTACCAACATATCTACCTAATGCTACAAATGGGCCTGCCATTGCAGTGTGGTATGCTGCTGATGTAGCGGCCTTTCCTAAAGTAGGTGCTGCGCTTATCATTCCGGAAGCGGCACTTCCAGTAACACCTATAGCTCCTGACGCAGCGGATAATCCTACTGTACCGACTGTTTTGCCAATAATTAAACTAGCGTCATATATTGCTTTAATACTAGCTTTAACAGCTGTATCTAAACCAAAAACTTCCATAAAATGAGCCAATGCAGTATAACCATTATATCCGACACCAACAGTAGCAGCCGTACCACTTATAATAATGGCTGAATTAACTGCCATGTTAACATACCAACTTTCTTCGCATTTACCACCACCTGACATTTTTCTAGATTTTTTTCCTCCTATTCGCTCGCGTAAATCAGGCTCAGCATAACTACCAGTATATCTAGTACTTCTAATAGGTCTAGCTATAGTAGCAGGAACCCGTGTATCAACACTACTTTCTGGTATTGCTACGACTGGTGACATTTCTAATTCGCCAACTAAATTAGCTAAAGCATTTATTTGATCTTCTGACATTTTAGACATAACTATTATATTTTATATTGATATAAAAAATATTATATTTTTATAATATTTTTATAATACGCACATTTAATATTCAGGTGCGTGTTTTTTAAATAGACAACCATGAGCATCTATTCCACTATTACAATTAATAAGTGAAGCATTTTGAAAATTACAGGTTGCTAGCCATATTTTAATAATACAAAAGTTTTTTTTGGGGGAAATAGTTATTCCATTAATCTCATTTTGTAATTTTTTATTATTTGATAGACTTTCGCCTACTAGACTATATGTTAAATTTTTCCAACATTCATATACAGTTTTATTACTCACCTTATATGAGAAGCACCCACCCTCTCTATTTTTAGGATCCTCCCATAGCGGCGTAATCCCTTTACGCATTACAAACAACATACAATTATTTACTAAACCTGATGGTAATGACTCGTTTAAAGCAATTGTATCTTCAGCAGTCTTTAGATTATAAATATTTTTATAACTATTTAATGACCAGTCAGTATCATGTGGTAAATGAGCCCAAAAACACCATTCATCTGATAAATCGTGTTTTTCTGAAATTTTCTCCTGCTCAACTGAAGGTTGTTGTTGTTGCATGGTTGAATTGACCAAACTATGGGGTACCTCCATTATACTATACCTTGTCAATTTTTTTTTATATTATTTATTAATAAATATTAATAAATTTTATTATTCTATATGATGTTTGAATCGCTCTGAGATCATGATATCTGTGTCTGCCGACGACTGGGGATCTTCGATGTATTCTGTGTCTGCCGACGGCTGGGGATCTTCGATATATTCTGTGTCTGCCGACGGCTGGGGATCTTCGATATATTCTGTGTCTGCCGACGGCTGGGGATCTTCGATGTATTCTGTGTCTGTGTCTGTATCTGTATCTGTGTCT
>Ga0233415_10001193_pt1 | contig 11437 bp, 8 predicted proteins | sample Na_anoxic_12_MG_FD_188631 | JGI IMG/M metagenome (GOLD analysis project Ga0233415, IMG submission 188631) | Seawater microbial communities from Saanich Inlet, British Columbia, Canada - Na_anoxic_12_MG | ecosystem: Environmental > Aquatic > Marine > Inlet | place: Canada: British Columbia...
ATGCCAATTCCTATGATGTTCAACGCATACCACAGTCCACCGTGAAACACGAGATGGCTGGCATCCCATACCCATTCAAAACTGATAAACGGTAACATATTTCATCCTCCTAAAATATAGCTTACGCTTCGGCAGGCTGCATTTCCGGTTCCGGTGCACTGGAAGCCTCTTGTTCTTTTACATCTACAGCTTCTTTAGGTTCAGGTTCTTGCTCTTGAGCAGCCGGCGGTGGTTCAATTGGATTAAGCTCAGCTTCCTGCGGAAATATCGGCAAATAGCGGTAAGATATCATGATTAAGATAATACCGTATGCCACCGGTAGAAGTGTGGTTGCCACTTCCTGCCAGCTTGGGAAATACATGTTCCAGCTAGTAAAAGGCATGACCGGCACAGCAAGCACCTGAAGCACCATTACCCAGCGGTTCAGGCTCACGCCGATTACTGCCAGTATAATTGCAGCCCATAGTAAATAAGAAGTCTTGCGTCCCTTATCCGTGATAAGGATAATAGCGGGCAGCACACCACAAATGCCGACTTCAAGGATAAGTATCCAGATTCCGTATAACGGATTGTTTGAGTAAAAATCCATTAAAGAAAAACCCCTAGATGGTGCGGTAACTGTTGCCCAGTACCAGGTATCCGCAATTTTTGCCACACAGTAGGTAAGGAGCATCCAACCGGAAATCTTTGCCAGAAGCTCTATGACATTATCTTTTACAAGCTTTTTTCTTGAAACAGCTTCGGTAATTTTTGTAATAAGTATGGTAAAGCATGGGCCGCATGCCGCTGCAGACCATGTAAAAAGGAAAAACGTCCAGGGCCAGACAAGGACCCCTTCCCGGAACCCAAAAGGACGTCCGAAAAGCACACCTGCAACACCCCCTAAAGAGCCCTGGTGGAAAAAGGAAAGAAATGCACCTGTTGCTGCAAATACCGCCATGGTTTCGTGCATGTTGTGGGTCAGATTGTGAAAGAAAGGTACTTTGTCGATCTGGCGGTTTTCAAGAACAAGGGGAATATACTCAATACACAGGACTCCAAAATAACATGTCAGACAAAATGCCACTTCAGTCAACATGGAATGGATGTTGGCATGCCAGAAAATAAACCATCCCCTCAAAGGCTGCCCGATGTCGATGGCAAGTATTAAAAGTGCCGAACTGTAACAGATGAACCCGATGAGCACGGCATAGTTGATAATATTTTTCAGCTCATCCTTTCCGACAATATACCTTAAAAAACCGGTAAAAAAAGCGCCACCACCAAGTGCTATTACTGCAAGATCAGCCCAAATCCATATTGCAAACCCGTATGCGTTGTTCATATTGGTCTGGTTCAGGCCCTTCATCCAGCAAAGCAGCATGGCAAAAACGCCCCACAACAGTACGGCCCCAACAATGATGATCCCTAAAATAAATTGCCATGGGGGACAGCGTTTAACTCCCCTGGGTATTAATGCAGAATCCATAAAATCCGTGCTCCTGAATATATTTGGTTAATGTTTTATTTTACCTCGTTCTTAATATAATTGTCACCGGATCGCCTCACCCATTCCCGGCTTGAAAGATAATAGACCTTGGGATTCGTCCCCAGTTTCTCAAGAAGTCTGAATGCCTTGGGGTTCTTCGGTTTCCCACCATTTTTTTGATCCGGTTTAACCACCTGGTTAACCGCATGCTTCGGATTATTCAGATCACCAAATGTGATGGCGCCGGCAGGGCATGCCTGGGTGCATGCAGTCTGATATTCATCTTCTTTGAGCTCTTTTCGATCTTCATAATGCGCCTTGTCCATTGCAAGCTGATATCTGTGGAAACAGAAACTGCACTTTTCAACAACCCCTCGCATACGAACGGAAACATTCGGACTTAATGATTTTTCCATCCCGTCAGGCCAGACAGGATCCCACCAGTTAAAAAGCCGGACATGGTACGGACATGCGGCCATGCAATATCTACACCCAAAACAGCGTGTATAAATCTGGCTGACAATCCCTGTTTCAGTGCTGTAATCAGTTGCTGTCGCAGGACAGACTGAAACGCAGGGACTGTGGCCATGATCACCTTCGCAGTGCATGCACGGTCTTGGAAGATAACATATTTCAGTATCAGGAAAAGGTTTGTCGTTTGTTAATTTATAAACACGCATCCATGCGATGGAAAGGAGTTTGTCTGATTCATCTTCACGAAACGGTACATTATTTTCTGCCATGCACGCCACCATGCAGGAGCCACATCCTGTACATTTATCCAGATCTATGACCATTCCAAACTTTTTAGCTTTTTCTTGTTTCATCGGGACCTCTTTAGATTGACGATTTTCAGGCTTTGACAAGCTTTGCACTGATTCCCCAGGCTGCATCATGGCCTGAAGATGAATCTTCCACCGGACCTATAAGCTGGTTAATATTTATTCCCTTGCCTGCCAGAAATTTATCATAAGCTGTATGGCCCAGCCCGCTGGGCATGGCCACTATATCAGGCATAATTCCATCAAAAAGATGTACTTTTACTTTTACATTTCCTTTAGGAGTAGTTAATTTTGCATATCGCCCCTCGGATAAACCGAGTTTCCCGGCAGTTGCCGGATTAATTTCGACAAAAATGTCTTTCCCTTTAAGAACCGTATCTTCAACGGTCTTTATAACAAAAGGCGGATCGCCGATGAAACCACCTGCAAGTCTCATGGAATCATACGATATAAGCACAAGTGGAAAGGATGCCTTATCCCCTTCCGGTTTGACCGGGGAATAACGCGACAGCGAATTTATATCATCACTTGTAAACTCAAACTTTGTTGAAGCTGTTTCAAATCCTTCCTTCCATCCGGGAGCTGTAAATCCGGAATCTACCCAGTACCCATTTTCAACCAGCGTGTCCCACCTGTCGCCTAACGTTTCTTTGAGGCAAACTTCATAATTCTCCCAGGGAAATGCATCGGCTATAAAACCACCCATCGATTTTGCAAGGTGAATAATTACATCGCCTGTATATTTTGTGTTAAACTGGGGATTTACCACCGGCTTTGAAAGGCCGATTATCGGCTTTTGAAATCCGGTCGCTACAGGCACGTCCTCGTATCGCTCCAGATAAATATGGTTCGGAAGGATAAAATCCGCCATTTCAGCAGTCTCATCCATGAAAGATGAGAAACTAACTACAAACGGTATTTTTTCAAACGCTTTCTTTACCGACGATGTGTCCGGCATTGTATAACTGGGATTCGATTCTGAAACAAAAAGGACTTCAACAGGGGATACATCCGCAGAATTTATGATTTCAGGTAACCTGTTGAGCAGGTATCTGGCGTGGAGGTATTTTCCAATTCCAGCGCCATCTATGCGCCCTTTTTGTATGCCCGTTGAAGCAACAGAGTCCATTTTCAGTTCAGTCCAGTTAATATAACTCGGTTCGGGAAGGTTCCAGACACCTCCCTTATCATTTATATTTCCAACAAGTGCGTTTAAGGCATGAACAGCCATAAATTCTTTCAGGCTCCCCGGTGTACGGCCCTGGCCCCTGCCGCAAATAGCCAGAGGTTTTTTACTTCGGGCAAAATCTCTTGCCAGAGATACTATCACAGCCTTGTCGATACCTGTAACCTTTGTAACAATTTCAGGGCTGTATCCGTCAAGTATGCGCCGTTTCCATTTATCAAACCCGGCTGAATAATTATTCACAAAACTTGTGTTATAAATGGACTCTTTAATGATAACATTTGCCAGTCCCAGCGCCAGAGCACCTTCTGTTCCAGGATTTATAGGAATCCATTTGTCTGATTTAGCAGCCGTATTCGAAAGTCGAGGTTCAATCTGAACCACCTTGCCCCCTGCATTTTTCCAGCTACTGTTAGCCTTGAACATGCGCACAGGTGATCCCCATCCGTCAATTATACCGCTTCCAAAACTTAAAACAAAATCGGCATTTTCAACATCAAATCCGGTTATGCCGGCCACGCCCTGCATCAGGTGCAAGGTCAGCTCATAAGAATCTTGAATGGATGGTGTGCGAGTAAAATTTGCTGAACCGTATACAGTAAGGAATCTGCTTAAAAGTTCAGACACTGTCCCGCGATCCGTTCCTGAAATACAGGCAAATTTGTGAGACTCGCCCTTAGATCTCAACTCGCCAAGTTTGTTGGAAATTTCAGCAATAGCTGCATCCCACGAAATTTCCCGGAACCTTCCGTTAACTTTTTTTAGCGGCGCTTTGACCCGCATTGGCCCGTAAAGTAGCTGAGTGCCTGACAGGCCCAAGACACATATCCCGCCGTCATTTACCGGATGTCCATTCATTCCCTCAATTTTCACAACCCGATTGTCAATTTTTCGAACTGTAATTCCGCAACCGCCAGGGCACAAACCACATATGGAATTTACATAACTCGCTTCACCATCCGCCGGTACAGGCGTCCATGGCCATGCCTGTGTCCATATTGCAGAATCATCCGTCAGCTTCCATGGCAATGGTGAAAGGGCTGTCCCCGCAGCACCGCCAATTACAAACGACAAAAAACTTCTTCTGTCTATTTTCATGGATTTTCCCCTAAAACTGATGAATTCGACTTATTACGAATTCATCTATTTTGAATAAACATCATTTATGACACACAAAACATGCATCCTTCTCAGTCTGAACGCTTGATGGTGCCACATTCATCTCTTTATGACAATCGGCACAATCGTCCATTTTCATCTTATCCCATGGATTCTTTTTATAACCCAACATATTCTTTCCATATATGTCCCGACTGTAACCTGTAATACGATTCTCTTCATATGCCTTCAGGCTTGTCGATTCACCAATATGACCATGACATTGCACACAGTCCATTCCTGCTGTTTTAACATGTGCAACGTGGGAGAAAAATACGCAGTCTGGCTGCCTTGAATAAACCAGCCACGGGACTTCCTTTTGTTTTTCAACATACTCAGCTACAAATACAGCTTCGTTTTCGGTTTCGCCCTGAACCTCTTCGTGGCAATCAATGCATTGTGCAAGCTTCGGAACACCGGAATAGCTGCCATCCTCACGAAAAAAATGGCAGCTTTCGCAACCATCTTCCACAAGACCCATATGAATCTCATGGTTAAAATCAATTGGCTGATTTTTCTTTGAGTAAAGAAGTTTTGGAAAGATTATCCATCCTACAAGAAGGCTTGCGATAAGCCCTATGATAAAAAACAGGATGATGAATCCACCGGAAGCATTTTCCTGACTGCTCTCTTCTTCTGCCGGAGAAGACGTTTCAGTAACCTTTTTGGTTTGATCATCTAATGTGCTCATTGAAACTCCGTCATGCTGTGGTTTATATTTTAATTTAATTCCAGTCTGTTTACCTTGAGAGGTTTTTTTTGTCAAGGGGAAATCATCAGATTCAAACAAGTTTGCAATGCTAAAAACCGTAAAAAAGCATGCCGATGTTTACTAAATATAGCGGCCGGAGCATAGGTGTAATTCATGTTATCACCACAAGGAATGTTAAGGGAAAAATCTATGCCGAGCTATTGAGCAGCAGCAGGCCCTTTGATAAAATGAGCGAAAGCGGAATAACCATATAAAAATATATAAAACCCCCATTGTTAATACATGAAAGAAAGAACTGAAAAATTTTCCTTTAATTTTTAAGTTTAACGACAACTTTAAGATTTAAGGTTTGACGATATGCAGAAAATAAAAAGTCGGGTCTATCTATTCTTTTTCCATAAGAGACCTTTGAAAAGTGCCGTTTTGTAAAGGTCTCTTTAAATAACTCTTGATTTTCAGATGAAGATACTGAACAACGTTTGGTGCAGAACCTGCTCAGATATAACTGGCATCGGAAGCTTAAGGGGAAAGATTGAAAAAGGGATGCTTATTCTAAAGGGAATTTATATGCGTTGCGGCGATCCGGTGTGACCCGTGTAATAGAAAATAAGCAGAATCAGAAACTAAGGGTCAACTGTAGACCCCATTTCAGGCGAGAAGCTGAGTATTTTTCTGGGCATCAAGAGAACTTGGTATGAGTATGGTGCAATTGTTAAAACACTTAAAAATATCTCGACCTACAGTAAGCCAATCCGCAACCCACGGTGAAAAAATTGCAAAGAAAAACAAATTGAAACTATTGCAAAATAAGTAATCAATATATCAAGGAATGTCCCCAAGGTCACTCCTGACGATAGCACAGGGTTTTCGATTAAGAAGATCTTTACAGTGCATCGGACCAAATACTGACCATATTAGAAAATCGAGTTCAATGACAGAGCAACTACATTAAGAAAATATCTTATTTGAAAAGGATTTCTTAAAAAAGTCTATTCTATCATGATTATCTGTCGTATCATTTTTTGAAATAACAGCCTTTTTTTCCTCTTTTTCGCCTTTTGTGTAAACCCAAGAACTCATTGTTTTCGATTTTGTCCATGAAGTTAAAATGACACTTAAATTGGCTTTTTCCGAAACTGATTTGCAGGTGTTCCAATGACGATTCTGATAAGCTCCATGTCCCAAATCAAAACAATATTTCCCATGGTCACTTTCTTCTTTATGCTTTTTGATATTACTGGAGATATACACCCACCCCTGTCCGATAGGCATCTCTATTCGGGAGTTTCCGGGAGATGATTTGAATTCTTTTGATTTATTCCATATAGAAATATATTCATCTTTATATGATGATTGTTTTACTTCACATACTCCCATAATAAATGTGGCTGATTTGGATTCTTTTTTGAGCATATTTCTGACTGCTTTAATATTTGCGCTGCTTTCCTTTCCCTTTTTATATACCAGTGTACAAGCAGGAAACAGTATAATTGTATTATCCAACGAACCATTAACTTTCTTAATATTTTCAAATATGTTTTTTAATCTCTTGCGGGAAATTCCACCGACACCATTTTGTTTTGAAACCCATTTATTAAATTGCCATACTCCATGATCATTAAATTTTTCTTCATCACCATAATCGCCAGATAAAAAAACTCGTATTAATGTATATGAAGTCTTAATTTGTCTTTTCCAAGACTTTTTATTTTTGAATATTTTGAATCCTAATTGATCTAGAATATTAGCGCTAGAATCTCCTCCGGTGTGTTGTTCAGGAAAAAGCTCTTTATTATGGGCAATTCCCCAAGCCCGTTCAAGAACATATTTTGCAGGCAATTTCCCTTTCTCGGTTTGCACGAATGTCTTTCCTTTTCTTATTTCTGGCACATCTTCAATTTCTTTTATGGCACGAATGATGTGTGATCTTCTAACAGCAGAAAAATCTATTGGATTTCGTGTTTTACTTTTCATAATAACTCCTTTCACTATACGCAATTTCTTTTTCAGATTTTCTATTATCTTAAATACTTCATCATATTCTTTACACCAGACAGTGTCTTTAGAATAGACTCTTAAAGTCGGTCTCATTCCATAAATCGATGGCATTATATCTCTTAATACATCATACCAAGCTCTGGTTTCATCCCGGTGTGGTGGATCATTATCCCTACGGTTTAGATTGTTACATCTATTAGCCCACTCTTTCTTACTAAACCCAAATTGAAAAGATTCTGGGTACTCAGATAGAGCAATAGCTCGCGGAGCTGTAAAATGTTGAGATTCATCAAATTCAACAATGCAATTCAAAGATTTAATGTAGTAGTCACAACCAGATAGTTTTTGCTGACCGACAAAGTCATGATGACCTCGGTGATCTTGAAGGGCTTTGTAGATTTTTTCAAGAGATCGAGCGGTGGCCTTTGTGATTTGAGGAATGGAAAGGATTTCATCAATCCTACATGGCCATCCTGATTTCCACTGTTCAGTCACTTCCCCAAATTCTTTTGTTAAAGCCTTAAGAAAGGCGACCTTGCACTTTTTGCAGCTTTCTTTATGTGCCATTAGTCATTCCTTCTAATTACGTCCTTCAAACAATGATAATTATTATATCCTATATCGGCAAAAAAATGAATGCTTAAGCTTAAATTAGCCCATTAAGGGCCAAACGTAGACCCCAAGCCAGATTTAACAGATGATAAAGATGTATTTGAGCTATGGAGCAATAATGTCCTCTATAAACAAAAAGCCGTCTTCATCTCCCTCTTTTCACGTTCAGGGATATCGTATTTATCTGCAATTTCGGGCCAATGCGTAATGATCAATTTTATTTTATTGATGATTGATTCTCCTTCATTTTGATCAATCCTAAAATAAGGGGCGACTTTTAATGCGATATCTGTATTCAGGCGGTTATCATCTTCGGAGATATTCAGACTTAAACCGTATCCATGAGGAACTGGATTTATATCATAAGCCGGAGATAGTTGCCATCCTCTTGGGGTAAGTAGAAATCCATGATTCCGTAAGTGATCATCGGTATTTGAGATACAAATGGAAAATACGATTCGTTTCCACAGTTCTTTTAGATCCTGAGTTGTTTTTGATCCGTGCTGGATAAGAAATTCCGCTAATTCAAGATAGCTGACACCTGAAGTTGCATTATCTCCATCATTATATCCCAGCATTGTCATGGCTGATGCAAAGTGCAGTCTTTTATTAATAGAGACCCGATCAAATCTTTTTGTCAGAAACGTATGATGCCTGAAAGAAAATCTTTCAGCTGTGCACATTGGAACATTGATTCCAGCTTTTATTGCCAGCTCATGAACAACCATCTCCCAGGCGCCTATATCTCTTTCATCATTTCCACTCGGGAATTTTGCTATCCAGAGATTTCCATCAATGTCCAAAACCCCTGCTTTAGGTCTTGCTCCGCCTAATGAAGATCCGGGAGCTATAAGCATATTCAGCCATTTATTGTAATCCGGATTTCCCTCTGATCCGGTTCGTTCTAACTGCATACTTGCATATTCCAGATCTCTAAGAGATGTCCATGGAGGGGTGGCCAGGTTTCTATTATTATCAAGAAAATCACCATCCGGTTCGCTCTTGAATCTAAGAGCCCCCATTCTATTTCCATCAAATATACCAAGAAGAAAATCGGATTCCAGTAATTTTCTTTCTGCTCTATTTTCAATCTCTGCATTTAGGGCTTCACGGCGTTTCATAAGAACTCTTCCCCATCGATCGGGAGAGGAATCCAGAAACATACCAAAATTGGATTTATCCGGTTTTGTATATTGAGGACCTGTATAATGCTGCAAGTCCGGATCCAGGATATAGCCTTTGTCAGATTTAAGCCAATCGGAATTATATTCAAATGAGAAAATTTCTTTGCCTCTAACAACTGAAACAGCGAGAATTCCCATACATTCCGGATTTTTCATTCCTGCCCAATGAGCATAAACTATAATCTTTTTTTGCTCTTTGCTCATTTTATTTCCTTTTCGGAGCCCGTCTTTTTGTCAGCAATTCAGCATCCTGAAGCTTTCTGCCAAGTTCATCGTCGGCTGCAACCAGGAGAAAATCTTTATCAAGACCCAATACAAACAGTATTTGCATATATGTTCCCATAGCCACAGAAGGTGAACCTTTTTCGACAGCCCAGACTGTTGCTCTACTTATCCCTGCCCGTTCAGCGATTTGTTCCATTGAAAGTTTTCTGCGAAGCCTTGCAGTTTTTATATTTTCCCCAAATTGGATAAGAGTTCGCTTCGCCTGTGGTAGAATCTCAGTTTTTCTTTTCATAATGTCAACAATAATAAGCATAATATGCATTAATGTCAACTATATAATACATTAATGTAGTTTTTTAATATCAATTCTACATTAAAATCATCCTGCATGCTTAGTTATCCAGCTCAGCCCCGTTCAGCGGGACAAGCCGGCTAATGAATAAATCATTGTTAAAGGAAGCCATCAAAGTATTTGCTTTTAAACAAATAAGAGATATGATTATTTTAACAAACACTTAACTGGGGTGGGGTGCTGATTCTCAGGGGAATTTGTATACGTTGCGGCGATCTGGTTGCCCGTGTAATAGAAAATGAATAGAATCAGAAACTAAGCGTCAACCGTTGCCTTGACCCCATTTTTCTTCTTGGTTCTTTATGATTATAATCATCGCCTTAATGCCGCCTTGGAAAAGAGGTGCTCCGGGATGGGGACGTTGAATTCAATGGATTCTGTGACAAATTCGGTGCCCTCGCCGGTTTTGAGAACATCCTTGAAAATCATGCGTAAGGGAAACCAGCGGTCGTCAATCCGTTTGAAATCCTTTAAATCGACTTTCTTCAGCAATTTCCCGCTTTTTGCGTAAAGTTCTTCCTTGAGCGGAACATAGCGCTCCTGGTCGACCCACAGTGTGCGCGAGTGGTAAGCCACGTCGGTTTTGTTTGCCACCAGCCGGACCACCCAGCATGAACGGCTGTCGATGATCTCCGTTCCCGTTAGGTTCGCGTCATAGATTTCCAGCAAGCGGGGGTCCTCCATCATGTCTTCATAGGACAGGTCGGAACCCATCACCGATTGCCGGAGCATATGTCCGGATATCTTGATGATCCTGTCGGTGGCGGGGGAATACATCCAGAGCCGGTCCTCCAGTTTCAACATTTTTGTACCATTTTCCCGCGGCGGCGCAAGGTACTTGGTAAAGGCTCTCCGGTCGCCCTGGGTCCATGATTTGGACTGCACAGTCCGTGTATCGCGGCGGCTATGGATGATCATTTTCGAAGTGACCACGCGGGTTTCGGAGGACATGTTTTCGTCCACCTTCTTAATAATCATCGCCCCGGAGGGATCTTCCGCCTGTGCTGTTGCATATAAAAGCAAAATGGCTATTAAAAATAATTTTTTCATGTTTCCAGTTCCTTGAAAAGGTGTGCGGTCTGCCGCTTGTATATGCCGATGCCGGATAAGGCGGCACCCAGGACGGTGGAGAACATACCGGGTATAAAGCCGATGTAATAGGCCACATTGGTGATTTCAGCACGTACGGTATTTGACATCATCATGGTGGAGTTCTTCATCATAGAACCGATATCAATGCCGTGGACCTGAAGATACCAAGCCACCACAAGGCCGAGAATAGTTCCAATAACGGAACCGGCGATGCCGACGAACAGGGCTTCAATAACAAGGGATCCATACACATGGCGTTTATCTTCACCAATTGCCAGTCGCAGACCCATTTCACCGTAACGGCGCAGACCGCCGATCAGCCCCACGTTCCATAGCACGATGGACATGGCAAAGACGAAAATGCCGGAAGCGATGAACGAAAAATAATTGGCCATATCCAGATATTCGCCCAGACCATCCTGATCCCGCAAGGCTTGCATCACGGGCGCATAGTTATCGTAGGGAGCGGCAAACTGTTCATTAAATTCCTGCGCGATCTTAATGGCCGTCGCATCGTGGTAGAGCCCGTCACCGAAATAACCGAGCAGCTCACCGGCGGCATCGTCCATATCCAGGGCGCGGCGGATATCGGCAATATCAATGATAAGGGCACTTCTATCCATTGCGTTCACGCCGAATCGAATCGTGCCGGCAATAATGAAATTATA
>Ga0233415_10001196_pt1 | contig 11430 bp, 12 predicted proteins | sample Na_anoxic_12_MG_FD_188631 | JGI IMG/M metagenome (GOLD analysis project Ga0233415, IMG submission 188631) | Seawater microbial communities from Saanich Inlet, British Columbia, Canada - Na_anoxic_12_MG | ecosystem: Environmental > Aquatic > Marine > Inlet | place: Canada: British Columbia...
CAAAACACCATGTAGGGGTTCGATTCATCGAACCCGCAAGATGATCGATCATTGGGGTATCGGGTCGGATGAATCCGACCCCTACAACATTTCGTCATTCCAGCCCCCGCCTTCACAGGGGTAAACTTGTCCCCGCGAAAGCGGGGAGCAGGAATCCAGAAAGGTGGTGTACGAAAATGTTGCCCCTGTTTATTGAGCTATTACCTATAACCTTTGAACCCTGAACCTTGAACCGATCACTTTAGGTCTAAAGCTCTAAGTTCATTTATGACTTTTATCTATATCTATATTTATATCGCCATTATCACCATACTCAGTGGTTTCCTCATCTCTGGCATATTGTTTTAGATATTTAACAATCTCAGCATAATCCTCACTTGCTATTTTTCCCTCATGCACAAGCCTGATTATCTCAGGATTATTAATAAGCCTCGATACGTATTCCACTAAAACATCCAGTTCTTTCTTTTGTATTTCTAATATAAATTCCTGCCTTTTTATCTTTCTCTTAATAGCCCTGTCCGCGCTATCTTCCCTATCTAATTCGGATACAGGAGCGTTTCCCTGTTGGATTATGGTTAAAATAACTTCATCTCCAATTTTGGCCTCTTTCATTTCAACAATCTCATCCACAGAAATTAAGGCCCGAGAAATTGCATCTGAACTAATGATCTCCATTATTATCCTGTCACTTACCCCTGCTTTTTTTAGCATGACAATATCCCTGGAGTTTATAGCAAAGGCTCCGGTCACGCTAAAAATCAAATGCCAGAGTATAATTATAGCTAATATATATTTGGTCATTTTATTCACCAGCTGATAAAAATCCAGCCTTTACTTTCTCTTGGCAAGCTGTTCACTGATTCTGGCAGCCTTGTCTATCTCTATAAATGAAAGAATATTCCCGACTGCACCCCCCTTCATCCTTGAAAGAAGTTCTATAGCAAATGTCATATCCAGTTTTTCAATCAGGCTTGCTGCCTTCTGTGGTTTCATGGCCGAATATGCCTTTATAAGATGCTTAAGCTTCTGCGTCTCGACTGTCTTTTTTGTGGCCATCTGAGCCCTGATTTCATTCCTTAGTTGAGTAAGTTTCGCAATTTTATTGTTTATATCCTCCTGGATGGCTATAAGGTCTGCCCTCTTTTTTGCAAGCTCCTCCTCGTTTTTTTCAATCTCAGCCTTCTTCTTAAGGAGAAAATTCAAATCGATTTCCTCTTCCACCGCACTATTTGCATTCTCCCCGCCAGAATTATCCCGGGCAGGCTCGACCGCCTCGGATGAGGATTCGCCATGGCGGGCAGGCTTGACTATAGTCTCGGAATCTTTTTGGGGTTCTGACGCTATAGCATTTCCCTGAAGCGATAAGGGATCAACCCCTACCCGGTATATAAAAATAGAACCTAATAATATCTTTACGATTATTAAGGAGGCCAAAACAATCAGGCTTAAGAACTTCATGCTCTTTCTCCATTTAACGGGGTAAATCCGCGGCTGAATGCTTATCGTTTCATTATAACCAGTTCATCTATTGTCTTTTGTTCTTCTTTTTCTAATCTGTGCATATACTTTTTAAGTTGCAAATCCTTTAAGGTCTCCAGGGTCTTCTTCTTTATTGACTCACCTTTTAAAACCGCCTTTTTCTCCTTTATCTTCTCCTCTGTTTTTTTAAGGCTCATATTAGCTCTTTCAAGATCATCGTTTACCTTTTGTAGAAAGGATCTATACAAATGATATTTTGGAACATCCATCCCTCTGAAACCTTCATCGCTACATTTTCTGGCAATTTCCATTCTTTTTTTTGACAATCCCTCGATTTCCCTCTCCCACCCTATATACTCATTTATGACATTAACTAAATTTCTCTGGGCCTTTTTTTCCAGATAATTTCTATACTTCAGTATAGAGTCAAGCCTGAATGAAAATGGTTTCATAATTGGTTAAATCGTTAAGTAGTTGAGTTGTTGAGTCGTTAACTATTTAACTACTCGACCAATAAACTACTCAACTAATCAACAAACAACTCCTTCAACCCGGCAACACTTTCTTTAAAGGTTACATTTTGATCAATACCCTGCTGGAGAAATGAATTAATTTTACCGATCATTTTTTTGGCAAAGTCTATCTCGGGATCACTGCCATCCACATAGGCCCCTATATTGATTAAATCCTCTGCCTCTCTGTAAGTTGAAAGAACCTTGATAAATCTCTTAACATCATCGAGATGCTCGTGGTCAACGATATCTCTCATTACCCTGCTAATACTTGCCAGGACATCTACAGCAGGGTAATGCCCCCTGTAGGCAAGGTTTCGGGATAGCACTATATGCCCATCTACTATGGAGCGCACAGCGTCTGCTATTGGTTCGGTCATATCGTCTCCTTCAACCAAAACATTATATATCCCGGTAATGCTCCCACTTTTCTCGACTGTTCCAGCCCTCTCCAAAAGTTTTGGCAGCTGGGTAAAAACACTTGGGGTATAGCCTTTCGCAGAAGGTGGTTCCCCTGCGGCTAATCCTATTTCCCTTAAAGACATGGCAAATCTGGTAATAGAATCCATCATAAGGATAACATCCAAACCTTTATCTCTGAAGTATTCTGCCATGGTGGTGGCCAGATAAGCGCCCCTTATCCTAACCAGGGCAGGGGAATCAGATGTAGCCACAATAACCACCGATTTTTTAAGCCCCTCCTCCCCCAAGCTTTTTTCAACAAATTCTCTTACCTCTCTGCCACGCTCCCCGATCAGGGCTATTACCGTTACATCTGCAGATGTATTCCTTGCGATCATTCCCATAAGAATACTCTTTCCCACACCTGATCCTGACATTATAGCTATTCTCTGACCCTTTCCCGCTGTTATTAAGGCGTTGATGGAACACACGCCAACATCTATCACCTCTCGGATAATCTCTCTTTTCAAAGGATTGAGCACATTTCCATAGATTGGATATTCTTTCTCTTTTTTTATTATTCCCTTTCCGTCAATCGACCGACCAAGGCCATCTATTACCCTGCCCAAATATGCGTCTCCCACCTGAGCTGCAGGCTTTCCGCTTATTCCGACAATCCGGCTTCCAGGCTTTATTCCCCTCATTTCACCAAAGGGCATGAGAATTACCCTTTTGTCGTTAAATCCTATCACTTCGGCCTGGATATTGAGGCCTTCCGAATCTTTGATATCACAAAGACTCCCAACGCTCAGTCCTGGTCCATGCCCTTCAGCGACAATTCCTGCAACCTTTGAAATCTTGCCCTCCAATCTGATAGGCTGGCATGAATTAATAGCCTCTAAATAGTTATCCCATTTGATTTTGAAATCTGTCATTTGTTATTTGAAACTGGAAACTGGAAACTTGAAACTTGAAATTTGGTTCTAATTGCTGGTTACTTGTTGCTGGCTCCTCGCCCCTCTGACATTTAATATTTGAAACTTACAACTTAATTCCCATTTCCCGATCCTCTTTCCAGTTTCAATTTTCCAGTTTCAAGTATCAAGTTTCCTCACATCTTCTAATGACTGGTATACCTTCTCCAACCGGGTTTCAACCGTAGCATCCACATCACCATAGGGGGTCTCTAAAAAACAACCCCCCTTGGTAATAGAAGGGTCAGAAGTAACCATTATTGACTTTAGTTCGTTGAATTTAGTAAAAAATTCCGGCCTTAATCTCTCAACGAAATCGAAATCCTCTGGATTCACCCTAAGAACTATCTCACTCTTTTCCACTGTTAAATTGAGCGCCTTAAAAACAGTGTTTTTTATGGCCTTTTCATCTAACGTTATCTGATCATGTATTATCTTTTTAGCAATAGCAAAAATTAGTTCTAAGGCTCCCATTTCATATTGGTTTAGAATCTCTTTCTTTAGATGGCCGATCTCAGTAAAAAGATTCTCAATATTTTCAATCACCTTTATCGCCTTTTTTTCTCCTAACTCAAGCCCATCTTTTTCTCCCTGAGCAAACCCTTTTTCATATCCCTCCTGCTCTAAAAGAGCGACCTTTTGGCGGGCATCTTTTAAAATATCCTCTGCCTCTTTTCTTTTTTTGTAATTATCCTCGCCTTGCTCAAGGGGAATAAAATCTCCCTTTTCACCATCTCCAATTTGAAGGGAGATAAAGTCAACTTTATCTTTCCCGTCTGCCGTATGGCGGGCAGGTTTCTCGGTCAAAGAAAGAGGTTCAAAGGACTCCATTTCAAATTCTGTCCATGATTTTTTTCCTTCTGCTATTTTTTCTGAATGATTAGACAAAGACATCCTCACTACCGGCAAGAGCTATTTTCCCCTCTGCCTCAAGCTTCTTTGTTATCTTTAAAATATTTTGCTGGGCATCCTCAACCTCCTTCAACCTAATCGGACCCATGATTTCCATATCTTCCTTGAGCATATCAGCTGCCCTCTCTGACAGGTTTTTAAATATCTTCTGTTTCAATTCCTCAGGGGCAGTCTTTAAGGCCTTCGCCAGTCCCTGGTTATCAACATTTTGTAAGATTTCCCTAAAGGCCCTATCCTCAACCTGCAAAAGATCTTCAAAGACAAACATCTTTTGTCTTATCCTGTCTGCCAGATCACTATCCTCCTTTTCTATATGGGATAGAACGCCTTCCTCTGTGTCTGCGCCAACTTCGTTTAATATATCGGCCAATATCTCCACGCCATCAAATTTCCTTGTAGCAGATCCGATCTTGGAAATATCATTTTTCATGGCCTCATCAACCTCTCTTATCAGTTCATCCTGAACCTGCCCGATTGTTACTATTCTAAGGGCGATATCGGCCTTGTTTTCCTCGGGAAGAAGATTTAGTATTTCCGCTGACTTCTCATGTGGTAGATAGGACAGTATTAAGGCAATAGTTTGAGGGTGTTCTCCTTTAATCATATTGAATAGCTTATCTGCTGGTAGGTACGCCAGGTCTCTAAAAGGAGTGCTGGCGCTTTCGTTTCCTATAACCTTAAAGACCTCTCGCGCTGTTTCTTCATCCAGGGTCTTGCTCACAACCTGTTGGAGGAAATCTTTTCCAGAAAGGGCTAAGTTAACATCGCTGTTAAAATTTTTTAAAAATTCATTTGTTACTATATTTACAATATCAGAGGAAACATAGGTTATATCCGACATATATTTCCCGACCTTTTTTATGCTTTTCGCATCTAATTCTTTAAAAAATGATGTAGTAAATTCTTCGCCCATAGCCAAAAGAAAGATAGCCGCCTTCTGAGGCCCTGATAATTTTTCAGGATTTAGATTATCACCCGCCATTATTCCCGCTCACCTATCCAACTCTTTAGGAGTTGTTCACTTTTTTCAGGACTACGCCTAACTGTTTCAAGGGCCTTTTCTTTTTGACTCATTTCACTTGACTCAGAAATCTGTGGATATCCTTCTGTGCCTGATGGCAGTTCCTTCCTTTCTAAAATATTCTCTCTGGCCATCTTTTTTATACTCTTTAGCAAGGGCCTGACTATTATGAAAAAAACGAAGGTTGCTAAAAGTAGATTTATTATTGTTTTTCTATAGTTTTCAACGAGTTTTAAGATATCAAATCCCTCCTTTTCAGTCTTTGTATCTAGAGAAATCGCCTCAAAAAATGCCATGGAACTCACTGAAACCTTATCCTCTCTATCCTCACTATACCCCATGGCCATCTTTACTATATCCGTAAATTCTTTCAATTCCGCTTCACTTCTCGGGATATACGTTCTTTTACTTGTTCCATCTTTTAATTTCTCTAATTTATATGTCCCATCAATTGCTGCGGCAACCGAAAGGTATTTGATTTTTCCCGCCGGTTTAAAAATTGTCCTGGTAATCTTATTTATCTCATAATTTGTGGTAGAATTCTTTTTCGTCTTTGTGCTCTGGGCGCCTGTCAGGGGTGGAGCAATACCCCTTCTCTGGTCAATTACTGTCTGGGCAGTTTCATTAGCGCTACCCTCACTTGTCTTGATAGACTCTTCAGTATTTCTCTTGCTTCTAACGACTGCTGTAGATGGATCATATTCCTCTTCATTTAAGGTGATTTTATCAAGATCAATCTCTGCATTTACTCTTACTATTGCCTTGCCTGCGCCTAAAATTCCCTCTAACATGCTTTGAACATTTTTTCTTATCTCGTTTTCCACACTTCTTTTATAGTCGAGTTGTGCAGTGCTTAAAAAGGCAGATGTATCACTCCTGTCTCCCCCTTTAAAGATAACTCTGCCTTTTGTGTCTACAACTGTTACCTGTTCGGGATCAAGGCCTTCCACAGCGCTTCCAACGAGATGAACAATCGCAGCAATTTTGCCTGGCGGTAAGCTTGATCCCAGATCCAACTGGATTGATGCAGAGGCAACCTTGCTGTCCTCGATAAAAAGCGATTCTTTTGGGATGACGATAAACACCCTGGAGCTGTTTACCTCTTTAAATTTGTTTATCGTTCTTGCTAACTCCCCCTGTAGGGCCCTTCTATAATTCAATTCTTGAACAAACTTAGTGGTTCTAAAATCTGTATGATCAAATATTTCAAAACCCACATTGCCTCCACGAGGAAGATTATCACCTGCCAGGGCTAAGCGCAATTCGTATACTTCTTCTGCCGGTACCATAATTAAAGTCCCGTTAGCCTCCACCTTGTAAGGGATGTTTCTTTCCTTCAGTTTGGAAACAATGGCGCCTCCATCCTCTGGGGAAAGGTTGTTGAATAAAACTTGATAATCTGCCTTATTTGCCCATATAAACATAAAAGCAAATCCAGCGATCACAAGGGTTAGTATAAAGGCCATGCTGATCTTTTTAGAAAGAGGCAATGAGCTTACAAGGTTAAAAAACTGACCTGCTGAATCATTCATTCGGATAACTCCCCTAATATTGTATATGAGAGAAACTTGAAACTAGAAACTTGAAACTAGAAAAAGGAATGCCACATCCCTACTCAATGAGTAACGAATGACGAGAAATTTTTTCATGCTTGGTTGGGGCTGTAGGTCATGCATGTTTGTTGAGTGGTTGACATTTAAAACCAATCGACCATTTGACGACTCAACCAATTGACCACTCAACCAATCACTAAAATTGCATACGCATTATTTCTCTGTATGCCTCGAGAGCCTTATTCCTTATCGTAAGAAGTAATCGCATGGAAATATCAGCCTTCTGAGTGGCTATCATTGCCTCATGAATATCTGTCTTCCCTTGCAGAAGATCAACAATGGATCTATTCGCCTCTCTATTTAATCCATTGACGTTGTTAATCGCTCCTTTTATAATCTCGCCAAACCCTGTCGGACCTTTCTGCGTAGCCTTTTCACTGTTTTTAATAGGAAGTTGCTGCACATTTTCAATCCTCAAATTACCCATTTTTTACCTCCTGTAGTAGACGTTCACCGTTTTCCGTTCACCGTTGTTCGCCCGGCAAGGATAGGCTACGAGCACGCTGCCGTTTCATTACACGTTTTAGGCTGCTTCTTACGTTGCCTTTACCCTCACCGATCCCCGATTCCGGGACTCAGAAGATGGGCTTCGTCACACTCAACGTTACCGATACTACAAACCTTCGCCTCATTCCTGTGTCTATCGGTGAACCGCATTGAACAGTGAACGGACAACGGTGAACGGTGAACGGTCTTGTTCATTATTTACCTATTTCAAGCGCCTTTAGGGCCATCTGTTTTGTTGATTTGATAGCCGCTATATTGGCCTCAAATGCCCTTCTGGCCATAAGCATGTTTGTAATCTCTACAATAAGATCAACATTTGGCTTGAGCACATATCCATTCTTATCTGCATCAGGATGGCCTGGATTATAGGCCTTTCTAAAAGGGGTTTTATCCTCTACAATATCATCAATTTTTACCCCTTCAGCCTGTAAGGTTAGAGCCTTATTGAAGTCCTCAACTGGCTTTGGGCTCATTACAAGCATCTTTCTCCTATAAGGCCCGCCTTTTTTGGTATGCGTAGTCTCTATATTGGCAAGGTTACTTGCAATGACATCCATCCTTCTTCTCTGGGCATAGAGCCCGGAAGCGCTTATCTCAAGGGATTGTAAAAAGTTCATTCTATCGTCCTCCTTCTCTTATGATCTCTTTCAGTGTTGCTATCTTCCTTAAAAGGGTTTCAGTTGCGGTCCTGTACCTCAAATTATTCTCTGCCAACTTTGTCATCTGCTTATCTATATCGACCCAATTATAACCATTCCATTCACCCTTTTCCTCAAAAGTTTCAATGCTATTTGCGGAATTTGTCCCCAGCCCAATATGTCTTGCATTTGTCCTTGCTAAATTGATCTCATGATCAGATTCCAATACCCGGGTCAGGGCAGTTTTAAAGTCAATGTCCTTTGCCTTATAGTTAGATGTGTCTAAATTACTAATATTACTGGAAATAAGACTGTGTCTTTGCTGAGCTATGGTGATTGCTCGCTCAAGTGCAAGAAATGTTTTTTTAAATGATAATTTATCAGGCATAATTTTCCCTCTTTCTAATTAATGAAACTTAAGTATTCAGCCACCAAGCCTGCCCTGGTGCGACAAGATTGATTGATCTTATGAAACATGTAAACCATATATGTAACATGGGGTAAAACTACTAAGCTTATAAACCAGGTCTGGGCCAGGGACACAAAGACACAAAGGATAGATATGGCTTTTACCCCTTTGTCTAAAAAGGAAGAAAGCATTGCAAGAAAGATAGTAAATGCGGCCTATGCTGTGCATAAAACATTAGGTCCAGGTTTGCTTGAAAAAGTATATGAAGTTTGTTTTTGCCATGAGCTTTCTAAGCGGGGGTTAAAATATCAAAGGCAAGTAGATATCCCAATAATATATGATGGAATAACCTTTAACGAAGGACTACGCTTAGATGTCTTGGTAGAAGAACTCATTATTTGTGAACTGAAAACGGTGGACGAGATGAATCCTGTATGGGAAGCACAGATTCTCAGCCACTTAAAATTGACGGGTAAGCGACTCGGTTTTCTTATTAACTTCAACGTGCCCCTCATCAAAAAGGGCATTAAAAGAATAATTCTTTAACCTTAGTGACTTTGTGTCTTAGTGGCTTAGTAGTTACTTAGCTTTAGCATAACAAAGAAATGTACTGCGTACTTTTTAGTAGTGAAGGAAAAAATAAGAGATGAAAATTATTATCATAGGCGCTGGGGAAGTAGGCTTTCATATTGCCCAGAGACTATCAGAAGAAAATCAAGATGTAGTTTTAATTGAAAAAGATCCTATTAAAATCAGGGAGGTTCAAAATGTTTTAGACGTCCAGGCTATTTTAGGCTCAGGCACCAATCCTTCGGTATTAATTGAGGCAGGTATTAAGGAAAGCGATATGCTCGTGGCAGCTACTGATAGTGATGAATCAAACTTAATTGCCTGCTTTTATGCTCAATATTTAACTGATTATATCACTAAGATAGCCCGGGTAAAAAATTCAGATTATATGAAACACAAGGAGATATTCAATCAGGATTTTCTAAATATTGACCTGATTATTAATCCCCAGTCTGAGATGGTTTCCTCTATGCTCAGGCTTATAGAGGTACCAGAGGCATCTGAAGTAATAGATTTTGCTGATGGTAGAATCAAGCTTATTGGTATAACCATAAAAGATAACTCTCCATTAGTCGGACGAAAGCTCTCCTCGTTTACTGATTTTGAGCATGTAATCCTTGTTGGTGTTATTGTAAGGGGAGAGAAGGTTATTATACCAGGTGGACTGGATACAATCCAACCAAATGATTTGATATATTGTGTTATCCACAAGGAAAACACCGCAAATATCTTCCGTCTAATGAATATTAGAGAAGAAGGGTTGGGGCGGATAATCATTGTTGGTGGCGGTGAAACTGGCCTTGCCCTGGCAACATCACTTGATGCTACGACTATTAATACCAAGATAATCGAGAAAGATGGCCAGAGATGCCTTGAGCTGGCGGAAAAGCTTAAAAAGGTGGTTGTTTTAAATGGCGATGGCACAGATCGAGAGTTCCTTTTGGAGGAGAATATAGCTGATGTGGATATTATGGTTGTAATCACTGGCGATGATGAAAACAATGTTCTCATTTCTTTATTAGGTAAGGCTCTCGGTGCAAAAAAGACGGTAACCAGGATAGGAAACCTCAGTTATATCCCTCTTATCTCTGCAATTGGAATTGACACAGTTGTAAGCCCACGGCTTTCTGCAATTAGAGCAATCCTCCAGTATATCAGGAAAGGAAAGGTGATTTGTGTAGCGCCACTCAAAGGAGAAGGTGCAGAAGCCATAGAATTTGAGGCATTAGAGACTTCTGATATTGTCAATATTCCTTTATCCGAGGTAAAATTTCCCAAAGAGGCCATTATTGGTGCAATTGTGAGAGGAGAAGAGGTTATCATACCTCGAGGACACAATATGATCAAACCCCATGATCGTTTAATAATATTCGCCCTTAAAGGGGCTATACCAAAGATTCAAAAATTATTTACTGTTAAACTGGAATACTTTTAATGCGTTTTCGTCAGATTTTCCGACTGATCGGAATCCTTAATATTTTCCTCGCTCTTTCCATGCTTGCGCCTCTCACCATCTCCCTGATCTATTCCGATGGAAGCTTTTTCCCTCTACTCTATTCCTTCATTATCACATCAGGCACTGGCATTGCCCTTTTTTTTCTTATCGGGAAAATTAATTATCTCTCTCTAAGCCAAAGAGAGGGTATGGCAATTGTTACCTTTGGTTGGTTAACTGCCGGTTTTTTTGGCTCTTTGCCTTTTTTATTTTCCGGCTCAATTAGCACCCTAACAAATGCCTATTTTGAATCCATATCTGGTTTTACCACTACTGGGGCTTCTATTCTTGCCAACATTGAGTCTCTTTCTAAGGGAATATTATTCTGGAGGAGCCAAATCCAGTGGATGGGAGGAATGGGAATCATTGTGCTCTCTATTGCCATTCTCCCTTTTTTAGGAGTGGGAGGGATGCAACTTTATAAAGCTGAGATTCCAAGCCCGGTAGTGGATAAATTACAACCTCGCATCTCAGAGACGGCTAAAACCCTATGGAAAGTGTATCTATTTATCACCCTACTTGAGATAGGCCTTTTACTTATCGGCGGGATGCCTCTTTTTGATTCTATCTGTCACGCCTTTTGTACCATGCCAACCGGAGGATTTAGCACCCAGAATGCGAGTATTGCTCAGTATAACAGTGCCTATTTTGATGGTGTTATTACCTTTTTTATGATCCTGGCCGGAATAAATTTTTCCCTCCACTTTAAATTTTTAAAGGGAGATCTTAAGGTGTTTGGCAGGGATCCAGAGTGTCGTGTTTATATTTTTATCTTAGCTATTCTGATATGTTTGGTAACCTTTAATATCTATGGGACTATCTATAATTCCCTCAGCCATGCATTAAGGCTCGCTGCCTTTCAGGTTACATCCATAATCACAACAACTGGTTTTGT
>Ga0233415_10001197_pt1 | contig 11425 bp, 12 predicted proteins | sample Na_anoxic_12_MG_FD_188631 | JGI IMG/M metagenome (GOLD analysis project Ga0233415, IMG submission 188631) | Seawater microbial communities from Saanich Inlet, British Columbia, Canada - Na_anoxic_12_MG | ecosystem: Environmental > Aquatic > Marine > Inlet | place: Canada: British Columbia...
CGACCCGGCGACCCTGGCGAACTCCTCCCCGAAGACGGCGAAGGCCGTCACCGACGTGTGGGGGTCCCAGCCCGCCTCGAATGCGTCGAGGTACTTGGTCAGCCCCCACCGGGCCGCGGCGACGCGAAGCTCCAACTGGTCGTAGTCCGCCCCGACGAGCACGTTGCCCGGCTGGGGGATGATCAGCTTGCGGAGGTACTTGGGGAAGTTCTGCGCGTTGATGGGGCTGGACGAGGACAGCCGACCGGAGACGGTGACGTGCGCGTTGTACCCGGGCCGCATCCGGCCGTCGGCCCACACGATGCCCCGCTGCTCGTAGCCGCGCTTCTCGTTCTCCGCCCGCATCATCGCCAGAAGCTCGGGGTCCTTCTCCGCCTCCCACTCCATGCGCTGGGCGTCGTCGTCCCAGCCGATGTTGCTCACCACGTCCGTCATCGGCCGCAGCTTCACGATGTAGGTCCCCAGCGCCTTCATCACGCTCCGGTACTGCCGGAGGCGGACGACGAACCGACGCTGCTGCTTCGTCAGCCGCAGCTTGAACAGGGCGCGCAGCACGTCGTCGTTGGTCGATTCTCCGCCGGAGTCCGTAAACCGGATCTTGTCGTCCAGGCTCGGCGTCAGCCCCCAATCGCGGAACAGGAGCCGCTGAAGCTGCTGGGTAGAGCCGGGGTTGAAGGCGGAATCTCCGACGATCTCCGCGATCTCCTTGCGCAGCGAGACCGTCCGCGCCAGGGCATCCCGCTCCGCCTCCGCTCGGGCGGGCTGGTCCACGAACATGCCCGCGTGGTGCATATCCGCGCAGAGCCGTTGGACGGCGTGATCGATCGCGATCAGCCCGTCCTGCTCCGCGATCTTCGCGTCCCGCACCAGCGGCGCCGTGCAGGCCCGGGTCACCGCAACGTCGATGCCGCAGTTGCTCACGAGGCCGTGCGTCGTGAAGAAGTTGTGCGGCCCCTCGACGCCCAGGCAGTAGCGCCGCCGGGCGCGGTAGCGTTGGTGCCGCTTGGAGACGTTGAAGTAGTAGCGCCCGACCGACACGACCTCGCGCGTCGAGGGGGCGGGGTAGTTCAGGCGCGGGATCCCCAGCGCGTGCTGCCAGGGGTCGGCCCCCACGATGCGGGGCAGCTTGTAGCGCGCTTCTTCGGGGAGGTAGCGGGCCACGCGGCGCGCGAACGCCTCCGACGCCGGCACCGAGAAGCGGAACACGCCATCGGCCCCCAAGTAGACGTTGCCGAAGGTGCGGCGCAACCAGGGCAGCACCGCCTCCAGTTGCGCCCGGGGGTAACGCTGCAACGCGAGCACGCACGTCTCGCTGTGCCTCGGGGCCTTCTTGCGCTGGACGCAGCCGTCGTCCATGTATAGCCACGCCAGCCCGGCGTCGCCCATGTACTCCAGAGCCTCGACGGACAGCCTGTGCCGGCCCCGCTCGTCCAACACCAACGGCAGGATCTCCGCAAGCTGGTGGAGCGACCGCGAGCGGAACGCCCGAAAGGGGCTCGACCGGCCCGCCCGCCCATTGATCCGCACGTCACGCGCGGGGCGCACGTCTCCCAGGGACAGCGCGGGGATCGACTGACACTTGTACTGCGCGAACCCGGACGACTCCGTATGACCGCCCTGGACGTAGGCGGTTGGAGCCTCGTGGGCCCGCCCCCGAAAGCTCGGGGAGACGCAGAGGTGCGTGTCGCCCACGAGGGTGCCCACGAGCGCCTGGAGAGCCACCGGCTCCAGCCGCGATTCGTGGTGGAGCACCCGCATCCCCGGGCACACGTCCTGCGCCTCGACCAGCCCGCGCCCCTCGACGTAGATGCCATGGTCCGCAGTGCAGACGAGGCCCCTCTTGGCTCCGTCCCCCCGAAACCGGATCTGCCGCCAGTCCACGTCGTCCTCGACGGTGTAGAACCAGCCGGTGACGGGCATGGGCTGCACCCGACCGCCCCAATGCGTCAGGACATCGACCGGCTCCTTGTTTCGGACGATCTGCTCGATGGGCCGCGTCGTGCCGTCACCCAGCACCACCCGCGTGCCCTCCGCGAGACAGTAGTGGTGAAGCTCCCGGTCCGTCTCCGCGGCGATCGCCAGCTTGCGACCCGCCCGGTCCGACTTCCAGGCGTGGACATCGGTGTACTTCGACCCGACGAACCCCAGGCGGTGGGGAAGCTCCGACTCGACCACCCGGTGGACGAGGATATTGTCGAAGTTCGGCCCCACGTCGAGGGCGGCGTGGCTCTCAGGGACCCACTTCCAGGGCTGCCCGATCGTACCCGTGAGCCACGCTCGCATCGCGAGGTAGTCGTAGTAGCCGCTGTTGTGGCCGACCTTGATCTTCGTCCGGTCAGCGAAGAACGCCGCCAGGATGGCCCGGATGCGCCGCAGGACCCAGGGGGTGTAGAACGTGTGGTCGTCGCCGTTGCCGGCCGACAACGGGGTGGACCGGCTCCGCAGCCCGACCACGACCACGCTCCCCTCCGGGTCCCCGATCCCGATGCACCTGATGTTGCAGTCGAGGGCGGTGATCCCGTCCGTCTCCACGTCGTAGGTGTAGGGGCCGGGCCCCGCCAGGAACGCCGCAAGCTCGTGCGGCGGCGGGCTGTAGACCGTGTCCGGCTCCCGCCACTCCAGGCGATCCTGTGACCACCGCACCAGCCGGTCGAGGTCGCGGCCGAGGGTCGCCTCCCACCGCATCTGCGCCTGGACGAGCCCGGGGTCGAGCGTCGGGACCACGCGGGCGTTGGGGACGACCGCCACGTCACCCTTGGGGAGAGGGGAGTCGGGCGGGTGCAGCCGCAGGCCGCCCGCCGCGGTGCGGGTGATGTGGCCGTCGAGGATGCCCCCCCGGATGGCGAAGATCGAGGGGGAGCCCCCCAGCACCGCGCCCGCGGAGAGCTTCCCGGCCGCCAGAATGTGGCGAGGCGCGCGGGCGAGGAGCTTGTGGACACCCGGCGCGCAGCACTCCATAGGCGTCGGCAGCATGGGCAGCATTTTGGGGGTGAATATGGTGCCCTTCACCGCCTTCGCTGCCCGCGTGTTCTCCTTGCGCCGCGCCGCGTTCTGCGACTTCACGCGGGCGAGCACCTTCTTCATCTGGATCTCGCCGCGGCACATGACCGTGTACGCGAGGACCGTGTCCCGCCGCGCGATCTTCGCAGACCGCAGCGTCGTCTTCAGCAACGCCTCGGACGGTCCCGTGAAGGGGCGCCCCTGACCGGCGCTCGACTGGTCGGGGTAGTCCGAGAGGACCGTGTAGCGGGCGGAGCCGCCGCGCTCCGGCAGCACCGGGCCGGCGGCCTCCAGCAAAGGGCACTCGTCACAACGGCAGCCCAGGGCTCGCGCCGCGGACTTGTCGGGCAGGTCGTCCATCACTCCCCGTGGTCTCGCTGCGCGCGCCACGTCCTCATGGCTTCCGCGTGGGCGATGCCCACTGCGATCTCGACCTGCCGGATGATGGCGTCGCCCACGAACGCGCTACCCGACTGCGACCGAAGCATCGCCTGCGACGCAACCGCCCGGACCCACCGGAACAAGCGGGTGTTGTAGGTGTCCGCGTCCTCGGAAGGGCGCTGCCGGGGAGGGAGGAGCTTCACAACCTCCTGATTCGGGTAGAACGGCATCCCCGGGGCGCCCGCCACGCCCAGGGAGATCGAACGGAACCGCGATGTCGGCTCCGTCAGGTCTGCCGGCACGTTGGTCGGCGGCGTGAGCCACCCGTCCTCACCCGTCAGGCGGCGGAGCCACACGCGCCCGCTGACGCCACCCGCGTTGACCCCCAGGTAGACCACCCCGAAGTCCGAGTCGGCCGACCCCTTGGGCTGCTGCGACGGCACGACCCCGAGGACCATGTAGGGGCGGTCCTTCCAGTGCCGCCAGAGCGAGCCGGGGACCGGGGCGCCGGCCGGGACGCCCAGCGCCTCGTACCGCTCCGCCGGGATGAACCCCCCGACGAGGACGTGCGAGGAGAGCGGGCTATCGACGTGAACGTCGTGGGCGTGTGTGTGGATCACAGCGGCGGCGCTGTGCGGATCGAACGGGGTGCGGTTCATGGCGTCGTCTCCTTGGGGGTGCGTAGGCAGTGAGCGAGGGCACGGACCAGTGCTTCCGCAGGGTCGTGCGTCTTGATATCGTCGTACCAATGGCTGGTTCCGCGCCAATCCATCAACTGCCAATAGTAGGCGTCCTTGCGCCATATGAGCGCGCGGGTCGGGTCGAGGTCGTAGTCGGTGGAGATCGCCACCTCACCCGTGAATGGGCCCCGGCGGGCAAGCTCCGCCTTCAGCAGAGCCCATGTCGCTACGTCAGTGGGATCCGGGTCGGGGAGCAGGGCATCGGGCTTGTCGTCCAAGAACCACCGGGCGTGGATCGGGTCGTTGACGTTGAATCCGCCGCGCTGGACCCGCGAGGGGTCGATGTACTTGGCCTGCGAGTCGCCGTCGCCGTAGACGCAGACGTAGCCCCCCAGGGTCGTGTGGCCCTTGGCCGGGAGGTAGCCGTGGGGGAAGGCGGCGTGGAGCAGCCTGATCCCTTCGGTGGAACGCCAATCCATCAGAGCGCCCCCATGAAGTACGCGATCAGCAGGAAGGGCCAGAGGGCTCCCGCGAAACTTGCCGCGATCGGCCCCATGAACAGGACCCAGCCGAGGAAGGAACACACGTCCTGGGCCACGAAGAAGAACCACGCTCCCCCGCAGTACACGACGATACTGAGCAGGCCCCCGATCAGCGTGTAGAGGTAGTAGAGGACCATGAGCCCGTCGCCCGCAGGGGATGGATTGCCGCGCGACATCACGCCTCCCCGTCGTAGAAGTCGCCGCCCTCGTGGCCGAAGTCGGTCAGATCGGCGGGGTCGATGACCTCCAGCGGACCCTGGACGAACGTGATCTGGCACCCGCTCTTGGCGCCCACGTTGCGCTGGGAGGGGGCCGCGTGGCTCCGGCCGATCTGCGCGAAGACGCTGTCGGCGGGACCCTCAAAGATCACCACGCGGGTCGTGCGGACCCACTGCCCCGCGTAGGCGGAGCGGGCCTCGCCCACGACCTCCTCGCCGCGGACCAAAATGGCCGCCCGGGTGCGAGCGATGCGTGCCTTGTTGGCCGCTCGGCGCTCCTCGATCGTCTTGTCAGGCATGGGCCGTCTCCCTCGGCGCGCTGGGCGCCGCTGCTGTGTGTGTCGCCGGGTGAACCCAGCTACTCGCGTGTGTCTGGTAGCGGTCGAGGGCGCGGAGCCGCGCCGCCTCGTCCGCGGGCCGCCAGCCGGCGTAGGCCCGGTCCCGGCCCCACCCGTGCAGGTCCCGGTCGCGCACCCACCGCTCGCCGTGCTCGCCGTCGAGCAGCGACCAGCCGATGCGGCCGTCTCTCGTGGTCAGGATCATCCCAGCGCCTCGATGGTCTGCTCGATCATCGCCAGGACGCCCTTGCGGTCGCGCGTGTCGCGCTCGACACCGGCCATGGCGAGCAGGAGCAGTGAGTCGTCCATCAGCGCGATCTCACCGCACGCCGTCCCGCGGGCCTTGCCCCGCCCGGACAGGCAGAGGATCGGCCAGCCGGGGTCCTCCCCGTACTTCAGGTCCCACAGCCGCATCTTCGCGGCCTTGTGGACCGTCCCGCGGCCGTCGAGGGCGTAGACCGCGTGCGCGGCATCCCGGGAGGCGTCCGCGACCCAGGCCACGGCGTCCTTCGCGGACATTCCGGTCGTGGCGCACCGGGCGCTCTCGGCAAGCTCGGGGAGCGCGGCGGTCTCCTCCTCGACGGGCTCCTCCTGCTCCTCCTGCTCCTCCTCCTCCCGCAGATCCGACACCTCCGCTTGCAGGGCCTCGATCAGCACCACCGCGTCCCGGGAGAAATCGTCCCCGTCCGTGTGCGTGTAGGTGCCGGGGTCCCCGCCCAGCGCCTCCATCACGTCCCGCGCAGCTTCCGTCCAGTCGTCCAGGGAGGAGGTGTTGTCCGCGATGTCCTCTCGGAGACTGCTCACGGCCTCCGCCCTATCATCGCCTGCCTCCTCTGCGGCGTCCGCTGCATCCAGCAGGGACGACAAGCTGACCGCGGCGGCGTACATGCCGGTCCCGTCGGAGAGGTAGGCAGCTTCGATCAGCGCCCACACCTCCGTCGCGATGCCGCGGGACACGACGCCGGAACGTGGCGTCTGGAGAATGGTGCGGGCAGCGAGTGCAGACACGGCAGTTCCGGGGGTTGTGTTGGGGGGAGGAGAAAGGGGGCTCAATCCGAGGGGAGCCGGCGAGCACGGCGCTGACGCGCCTGCTCGCGAGGACGGGGCGGTCGGGGAGCGCCCGGGGGCGGTCGGGACGACGGCCAGGAGAAGGGGGCGGCGGAGCCGCGGGGGCGACAGCGGGCGGAGCGAAGCTCGACGGGCGGCGGTCGCGGGCGGGTAGGTCGAGGGACAGGCCGGGGCCGGCGGAGGGCCGACCCCGGCAGACCGGGGGGCAGGACGGGGAGCGGCCAACGAACTGACCTACCCTTGGAGCACCACGCCCCGTCCACCCCCACGGCAGGAGCTACCGACCGAGCAGCGCCGCGAGACCGGCGGACGGCGCCGCGGCGGCGGCGACGACGGGCGCGGCGACGACGGGCGCCGCCAGCACCGGAGCGGCGACGACGGGCGCGGCGACACCGAGGGCGGCGAGGCCCGCGGGCTGCGCGAGCGCCGGGGCGGCGGCGACGGCGACGGGCGCGGCGGCCAGCGGCGTCGGCAGACCGACCGCGGCGGCGGGGGCGACGGCGGGCGCCATCATGGCGGCGGCGGCGGCCATCGCCTCGGGGCCGCCGGCCTCGTCCTGGGCCTTGCGGCGGGTCTCGTAGGTGGCCGGCTTCAGGAACTTCATCGCCTGGATCGGCGTACCGTCCGCCTTCATGCGGGTGCTGATCTCCACGAAGCAGCCGCGGCCGGCGAACAGGCCCGGGATCTGCTCGTGCGGGATGCGGCCCGCCGCCTTCAGCGCGTCGGGGGTGAAGCCCACCGAGAGGAAGGCGGCGCCCCACACCTGGGTGTGCGCCTTGACCTTGCCCGCGTCGTTGGGGTTGCTCGGGGAGAGGTTGATCCACTCCGTCCGAACGGCCCCGGCGTAGGCGGGCTCGCTGATCTCGACCTTGAACTCCGACTGCGGGCTGCCCTTGGTCGAGGTGACGTTCTGAGAGGACTGCACGACGCCGGGGAAGACGCCGTTGGGGAGGAGGGTGCCGCCACCCTCGCTGATGGTGGTGGCCGAGAAGTCGATGAATCCAGTGCTCACTGGTATCTCCGTGCTGTGTGTGTGGCCGAGAGCCGGCCGGGGAAGCCCCATAGGGCAGATTGTGGCCTCAGAGGCCGAAGACGTTGTTGGACGGACCGAAGAAGGTCCCGTGGCGGAGGGCCGAGGCCCGCCGGAGAGCGGCCCGGTCCCAGGCGTCGCGGATCGTCCAGCGGACGTGCCGGGGGTCGTGCCCCTGCGCTGCCAGGGCGGCGTAGCCCTCCTCCAGCAGCTTCCGGTCGTCCTTCGGGTCCCCCGCGAGGAGGGCGGTGGCGATCGTCTCGACCGCGCCCTCCTGCCAGGGGAGGATCGCGAGGCGGCTGATGGTGTAGCCGTTGTGCCGCAGGATCTCGCCCAGGTTCATCGGGGCCGGGGACGGCGTGCCGTGGTCGCGATCCTTGCCGACGTAGTCGGACCCGCCGCTGACCTTGTAGATGCCGCCCCAGGGCTTGCGCTGCGCGTCCCAGGCGCCCCGGAGGACGAGGTCGCACATGGCCGGAAGCTGCTCGGGGAGCTTGCCGGTGAGATCGGGACCGCCGCGGATCCGCGTGCCGTCGTCCCGCACCCGCGGGGGCTTCAGCCAGCAGGACAGCGCGACGGTCAAGCTGGCGTACCGCGCCTCGTTGCGGAAGCGGATCGCGCTCTCCCGCATCGCGCCGAACAGCTTGAAGCCGCTGTATCGCTTATCGTAGGCGCTCATGGTCTGCTCGGCCAGGAACGAGAAGTCGTCCACGACAACCCCGTCGAACCCGCCACCGCCGGCCTCCCGCACCTGACGGATCGCAGCGGTAGCGTCGTCAATCGTCTGGACCGGCATCTGAGTCGGCGTGTAGCCGCACAGCGCGGACACCGACTTCAGCGCCCCGGGCGCCGCGAGGAAGATCGCATTGGGGAAGGCGTAGCCCGTGTCCGTGCTCTTGCCGATCCCGCTGGGACCGTAGACGCAGACGAACGCGGGCACCTTGGGGGTACTCATGGAGGCTCGGGTGTGTGTGTGTGTTCCGGGCTCGGCGCCCGGCGGTGTGTGGTGACCGGAAGTTACGGGAAAACCGACGACACGTCAATGTTAGAAGTGTTCGTTCTTCTCGATTTGTTTCCTCTAACGTCCCGCCCGCTCTCTCAGAACCCGCGCAGCTTCGACCATTTCGGCACGGGCAGGTCGATCATCGTCGGCACCCGGCCGGGCCAGTGCTGCTCAGACTCGCAGCGGGCGAGCTTGTCGAGGAGGCTCTGACGATACCTCCCGGCGGGTCCGCGGAGGTGGTCCGGCACCCGGAACAGGCCCACGTCGTGCGGAGCTTCCTTCTCGACCGCCAGGAGGATCGGGATGCACTGCCGCCGGGTCAGGATCTCCGCCCCCCGGGTGTAGTGCTCCATCTGCCCGGCGTAGCCGTAGTTGTCGGCCGCCCGCCCGAACTGCTCCGGCTTCAGGTCCCGCGTCGTCTTCGCGTCCACCACGAACAGGGGCGCGGAAGGGTCCTCCAGCGCCCCAGGCTGCCAGCACAGCCGGTCGAGCTTCGCCTTCATGCGCCGGCCGCCCTCCATCCAGAAGGCGGCGCGCTCGTTGATGCCGGGGAAGTCGAGGATCATCGCGGCCTCGTCATGCGCGCGGGTCCGCGCGACCATGGTGACGATGCGCTCCGCCTCCTCCTCCAGCACGATCTCAAACTCGTCACCGTAGAGCCGCACGAAGCGGTCCCAATCCTTCCCCTTGCGCGAGTCCCCGTTGTAGACCTTCCAGCCACTCCGGTAGACCTCGGGCTGGAGCAGCGCGGCGTGGAAGGCCCGCCCGAAGACGAACGCGCCCGTGTCGGCGCGGGGGGTCCGCTTGCGGTGCTCGTAGAGGAGCGGGCTGTCCCCGATGATCTTCAGCGCGCTCCAGTTCTCGCCGGGCGCGGCCCGGTACTCAGCGTCGGGCATATCGAGGAAGCCGGACAGGTCCAGCATGAAGGCTCCGGGGTGTGTGCGTGTGCGTGTGTCCGCCGAAAGCGCGGCGGGGGCACCCCGTCTCCGAGGTGCCCCCGCACTGTAGCCCAGGAGGCCGCCGCCGGCCGGTCAGCCGATGTCCGTGGGGGGCTTCACCCGCCGCTCGATCACCACGGTCGCGGACGCCGCGTTGGGCCCGTTGCCCTCGATGATCACGCTCCACACGCCCTCGCGGTTCATGGCGGAGAGGAGCTTGGGGATCAAGTCCTCGACGGTGGGGGGCGAGGCCGGAGCCGGAGCCGGGAGAGGCGGCAGCACCGGGAGAGGCGGCACCGAGTAGGGCGGTGGCGGGGGCTGAGTCCTCACGCTGCCCGTACACACGGGCAGGCCCGCGGGCTCTGCCTCCGACGAGAAGCCCCGGCAGGGGATCCAGTGATGCACCCCGTGGCCCTTCCAAGCGTAGCGTCCGGCCAGCAGCAGGTCGCCGCGTGCGATGGACCACAGGCTGCCCACGATGCGGACCTCGCCGTCCTCCGCCTCTCCCAGCATCGGGGAGTCCATGCAGAGATCGCGCAGCGCCGCCGCGAATCGGTCGCCGTCGATCACCACGAGCGGCTTGTTGCCTTGGCCGCGGGTCCCCAGCCCGAGCGAGGCGTAGATGCCCCGCATGATCAGGTAGCACCGCCCCTTGGCCACCCCACTCCCCAGGACCGCCCGCACGCAGGACACCCGGGCCGCCTTTCCGCGTGTCGCGTAGGCGTCCACGATGACGCCCCGCTGGAGCACCTGCCGGGCCCCCCTCTCGACCGTCCGCTCCACGAAGTCCAGGGGACTCTCACCCTTCTGCCGTTTCTCCACGATCCTCTCCCTCGGGCGATCTTCGCCCTGTGTGTGTTTCTCGACTCGACTCCTCCCAGGTCCGCGCTACGCTTCCGCGGCCCCGGGGACTTCCACCGCCTTGTCCGCCACGAGGGCGGCCCAGGCCCACCCCTCGATGGCGTCCAGCGCCTCCGCGGCCGACTCGCCCCCCGAGGCCCACACGACCTTGCCGTGGTTGTCCGTGACGATCCCGCGGGCACCGATGTGGGTTCCCCCACACCCTGAGCACTCCTCGACCACGTCGGGCTCCCAGCCCAGGAACAGGTCGGGCTGGATCTGACCCAGCCGGGCGTTGATCTCCTCGACGCGGGCTCGGGCTGCGACGCGGGCCTCCTCGCCCCCCGCCGCTGCCGTCCAGATCGCTTCCTCCTGGCAGACCTCGCACGGGCACTGCCCCCCGTCGATGACGATGCGAGCCGGGCGGTCGATCCACGGGAGGGCGTGGAGCATCCCACCCCCCACGAGAAGGGCCGCGATCTCGCCCTCACGCATCTTGCGCCGCACGATCGCCAACACCCCCTCCCACACGAAGGCCAGCCGCGCCGTGAGCGCCGAGAGGGGAGCCCACTCCGTCATCGGCATCCACCCGTGCTGGGGGCCTCCGGCCTCGACGCCGGGGGGTCGCTGGACGTTCAGCAGCAGCCGGGACTGCACCCCGTGGGGGCCCGGGGATACCTCCAGCACCAACGACACGACGCTGACCTCCGCCCCGTCCAGGGGGCAGCGGAACATGCGCTCAAAGCCGTGACCCGACACGGCGTCCAGTTCCTCGTCCGTGCGGACCAGCCCGCCGGGACCGACCTTCACCGCCCCCTCGGGGCTTCCCCCCAGGACGGGCATCCCGTCCCAGGCGGGGCTGCTCCCCCACAGGGGAAGATCCTCGAAACGGGACGCCGCGGCGGCAAGAGCTTCGAGGGCGAGGCCAAGAAGGGCCTCGGCGGTGGGGGCGGGCATCGGGGGCTCCGGGTGCGGGGTCAGTCAGTGTGTGACCCCACCCTAAGCACCCCCGCCCCAATGCGTCAACCCAATGGACCAATGTTTGTGGCGTTGGCGCGTCCGCGGAGAGACCTCGACCAACCACTACTCGACGGGATCTCCCTCCGCGTCGGCGCTCTCGACGCTATCCGCCAACGCCCCCGCAAGCTCGGCAGAGAGCAGGTAGGTTCGGATCTCGGTGCCCAGCGTGTCCTTCCACTGACGCACTCGCTCGCGCGAGACCCCCAGGGCGTCCCCGATGACCTGACCGCTCTCCCCCTGCTGGAGCCCCAGCACGAGCCGGCGGAGACCCGCCCTGCCGTGCTTGTCCACGATGTTCGCCAGGACTCGCTTCCGCTTCCTGCTGAGCTTGCGGGCGTTCTCGTCAGTCATCGTCCTCTCCTTCCGC
>Ga0233415_10001199_pt1 | contig 11416 bp, 18 predicted proteins | sample Na_anoxic_12_MG_FD_188631 | JGI IMG/M metagenome (GOLD analysis project Ga0233415, IMG submission 188631) | Seawater microbial communities from Saanich Inlet, British Columbia, Canada - Na_anoxic_12_MG | ecosystem: Environmental > Aquatic > Marine > Inlet | place: Canada: British Columbia...
TTTCACTGTTTACCTGTAAAAAAAGAGTAAAATCTAATTCCTCCACTCAACTAAAGAAAAAAGAAAATACTCTTATAATTTTTATATTACAATACTTTTAAGTTGAGTGTAAGTATTTAATACTTATATATTATAAAATTAATCGACTAATTCCTTTTAAAAACTTTAAAAATTATAGAAATATATTAACTTTTCAAAGAACTTGACCGTATTTCACTCAATCAAAGATTGAGTTTCATTGTCTGATTCATCCCCAAGGCAAGCCATGGGGTTTTCTCAGACAGTCTATATAACGTTTCATAAATTATGTGTCGATCTGTTTCTTTTAAACATTTAGGATATCCCCACCAATAATCTTTTAAATTCCCAAGTGTATCTTTAATCTCCTCGGCTATTCTCTCCAATCCTTTTTCATCTAAATGAACATATTTACCATGACCATCAACAATAAATTGATCACAAATCTTCCATACTGTATCTATTATTTTTATCATCTTTAACTCCTGAATCTTTATCCATCTTATATTCGAATTTAAACAGCTTCTGCATTTTCTTTAATTTGTTTCATTGCCATCTGCAAACCTATAAAATGATATACGCATCTTGTATTAATTGTTTTTCCTATACCAAATGCCCACTCATAAAAATCATCTCCCATAACTTCATGACCATTTTCTCTCAACCATTCTTCCCACTCTCTCTCATCGCACAAAGCTTCCTCTCCCCCTTTTTCTTCAAACTCTTCCCACTTAAAATATTCTTCCTCTTCGAATTGTTTTAATGTTTCAAGAGCTTTGTGTTCGTCCCACTCTTTAAAATCTCTTCCTACTTCAGATGCTTGACATTTACCAGCAAAATATTGAAGATCAAGTTTACTTAACCATTCGAAAGTAAGATTTTGAGACCACTGATAAATTGCCTCTCCTAAATCTCCATGAACACAAAGAGTATTGCCACTAACAATATACCTTATCATATAGTTATATGAATCAGGTTTTTTCCATGTTAATACTTCTATGTCATTACCTTGATCGTTAATATCTAATTTTGCATACTGAGTAATAGTAGATACATGAGTCTCAAAATCCTTTTTTATTCTTTCTTCTCTACTCATTATTTTATCCTCTAATATATAATATCTTGTTTTGTTGAATCAGTAATCCCTGGACCGAACTTACTATTATATTCATTATAAAGCTCATTAGGAGCATCAACAGATATAATAATATGAGAATTATCTATAGAGAATTCTTCATTATTAGAAAAAAGACACCATGGAACTAGTGCCATAGCCATACCTCCATCTTCTGTCGGTATAGTTACCACTTTAGCAGGATTAACAAAAAGAGTTCGACGAATATCAGGATCATCCTTATATTCTGAAATAACTTCATCACCATTAACTAATTTAAAAATTTTTACTTGCATTATTAACCTTTCTTAATTTTAGGAGCTAAAATCTATAGCTTTATTTTTTTCACATGATCACTAGCTATCAATATGCTTAACTCTGCTTCCATCAAATGTTTAGTAACATCTGAATGTCCATTCATCATATGTCTTATCGATTCTATATGTTCTTTATTTTGTAAAAGTTGTTTTATTATTTTTTGTTGTTGATTATCATTCATCTTTAAAATCTACTTCTTCTCCTTTTGCTTCTCTTTTATTTTTCATAATAAGAAAATCAGGATTAAGCATTTTAAGAATACAACGTCCAAGTTTTGGATCTCTTCTCTCTTTAATAGGATAAATTACAATACCTTCTCTAATATGCTCTATCTTACCATTCTGTTGTGCAAGCAAAGAATTTCCTATTACCAATTTCTTTAACTCTTCCATATTAAAAGTTATTTTAGCAATTACAGGAACAGTAGGGACTCTAAATCTTGCACACAAACTCTGTAATTTATTCCAATCAATAAAAATATCATCCACTTTCAAACCATATGCTGCAAAACCATATGCAGTAGGAGTTCCGTAGTCCATTGATTTATGACCACCTCTGATGCTACCTCCATAAACTTCTCCAAATAGAGTTATATTTCTCTCTATAAGATTATTATCTTCAAACTCTTTTTTCATTATGCCGCTATAGAATTTTAGTAATTTTACAACAGGTTCAGTTGTAAGAGGATACCAGTAAGGGTTAGATGGAAGGTCCCATAGAAGGGGCATAGTTCTCTTATAGCTCATAGAACCTGCTTTTATATCTATATCCCCATCTCTTGTTATGCTGAAACCAATTCTGTCGCAGCTTCCATCAATTTTTTCTGTAACAATAACTTCTTCTCCATCAACAAAAGCTTCAGGAAAGTTATTAATATTCTCTACATCTGTAAACTCAGGAAACATAATATCTCTTGGAGCAGCATCTGCAGCAGTAACTCTTAACGGAGGAATATGTTTTGTAATACCAAAATGCTTAGCAACATCTTCTCCCTCAGCCCAATTATTACTATTAGGCATAATTAGTCCATAAGACATTTCTCCTCTCAACCTTGCACATCTAACTCGATCTTTATTTTGACCCCCAAGATAATTTCTTACGTTCCATTCATCTGCTAATTCTGTTGGAATAACAGCGTCCATAGGAATATAAACAATCAAATCATCTTCTTTAAATTGATCTCTGCCAACAACTACTTGCCATCCCTTAACGATGGATAAATCTAACTTATCAGCTGCAGGATGGTGGCAAATATTCTTAATTCTACATACTTCAACAATCAAACTACTACTCATTTTATTTCCTTATAATAAATTCTTTTATTTATATTCTTATTTTTTTTCATTTGTCTGGATCTTCAATCTATTTTCTGCTAATTCACAATATTTAGAATTTAAATCTATTCCTAAATACTGTCTATTTAAAGACTTAGCAGCCAAACAGGTCTGCCCACTACCACAAAATGGATCTAAAACCACGTTATTTTCCTCAGAAAGTAATTTTATCAGTTCTTTAATCACTTTCAAAGGAAAAACAGCTGGATGATCAATATTTTTTGTATTGGCTACAGAAGTCTCTATTACATCTCTTTTTAGTTTCTTCCCAGACATTTTTATAACTGTAAACCCTTGCTTCTCTATTTGGCTATTACGCCCACCAGATTGGCCACCAAAGGCTTTCTTATGTATTCCCCTTATCTTCATACGGAAATCAGTAATCTGCCCTAGAATGAGTTCCTGGCGAGCCGTCCATATAGCTCCCATTGCCTTTTCTTTTTCCATTTCTGACAAATCAGATTGGTCTATTAATTTTTTATACCCCCATCCTTTTTTACCAGTTACTTCTTTACGAGGTCTATTCATTTCCTCTTCAAGATAAGCACTAGGATTATAATAGTAATCATCACTCTTAACAAAATGGAAAAATGGTTCTGTAGAACTGATTAATCTTTTATTATATTGTCGTGGAGTAGGATTAGTTTTAACCCAAGTTATTTCATTAATTAATTTGAGATCCGTATGTTTGTAATGATCTAAAATACAAATTGCAAAACGATATGGGGCTAATTGTAGACTTTTATCTTTATAGCTGTCACCTATGTTAAAAATTATACTACCTGTAGATTTACAAACTCTAAAACACTCACTAAAAACTTCTGCTATAGCTATATTATACATTACCGTGTTTGGCTCATGTCCTATCTCATCAACACTATTGGTTTGATATTCTCTCTGCCCTAAATAAGGAGGAGAGGTTATAACAAGATCTACACTTTCTGTCTCTATTTTTTTAAGCACTGTAAAAGCGTTACCGCATATAATCTTATTCATCTTATGTCCAATATATCTGATCTATAATGTATCTTATCTAATTCTTCTTGAAGTTCTTCTATCTCTTTTTGAGATTGTTCATAATATTTTACTAATTTATCATACCGTTCTTTTAAATTATCATACCGTTCTTTTAAATTATCAAATTTTTCCTGTAATCTATTTCTATCTTCTTGTGTGTGATATTTATTTTCTCCAAAAATTATTTCTGCTGTTGGTTGAGATGCTGCTGAAGACACATATGTAGCTGGATTATTACTAGTTGCATAACCATCCTCCTCAAACCATATAGATCCTCTAGGCCCCATTATTTATCTTTTCTTAAATCTAATATATCAAATTTATCATAATCTTCTTTTAGATTATGATTTTCTTGTTCTAATTTTTTATTCTTAAGTTTAAGTTCCTTAATCTTTTTATTATTTTCTTTTTTCTCTTTTCTCAATTTAGCTATTTTTTGTTTTAACTCTTTTATTTCTTTATTTTGCTCATACTCTACTTCTTTATCTTCTACAAATGCATTAACTATTTCTCCCATATCTTTCAACTCAACATTAGGAATTTTTTAGATAATCGAGATCTCCTTCTATGTGTTCTTCCTCGTAGCATTATTCCCATATCCTCCATAACCTTCTTCTATAATATTGGCAATTAGAATTCTTATTCAGTTGTGCTTGTCCTTGGAATCTTTCTTTTCTCCCATCTATTTTCTTAAAACAAGATTCATGTTGACACATTTTAACAGGAGTTCTAAATTTATATTCTGACCACTTATCTCCTAGAGGTCCGCCAAAAACAAATTTAGAAGAATAAAAATGTTCTCTTCTTTTTTTAAATTTACGACAATTATAACACATGGTTTCATATGAGCTACATATACTTTGAGATTTTGATTTATATCTTCTGCATATGCATATTGACACAAAATTATTAAAATTATTAGTATTATTATTTTTTCATTTCTCTTTCCTCAAAAAACTCCCTGCCAAGATTAAATTAACAGGGAGTTATAATTTAACTACTATCAACTTACTTTCCCATAAGTTTAGCAACCTCATCATCAACTGATGCATCGCTATTTGCTCTATATTTAGAAGCCATATCTTCAAGATCATCTACAGGGGTCATCTCTTCAAATGCCTCTGCTTCGCACTCATCCTCTTCAACTGATTGTTGCAATTTATCTAATTCTGAAAAACAACTATCAGAATCTAATCCTTGAGAGGACTTAGCAAATTCCTTCCTTGCCTCGGCCATTTGTTTACGAACAGCCAATTGTGCATGATTGCTCTCAGCCTGACTAACTTTGTTATTTCTCGCTTGCCACTGACTCTTCATTTTAGAAAGCATATCTTCATCTTGAGCAACTATCTTCTTAAGATTGTTAAGTCTCTCTTGAGCCTGACTTTTATTAGTAATGCACTTACGCACATCTACCTCATTTTTAGCCTCAGCTGCTTTTTTAGCAGGGCCTTTTTTCACCTTTGGATTATCTATTTTTGACTCTTGCTTAACATCAGTAGAATAGTCTTTACAATAAAAACCTCCTACTCCTTTTTTAAAAATAATACCTGATCCTGCACCTATCAATCTAATTAGTTTTAACTTTTTACATTTAGGACACTTTTTCTTTACAGAATCAGACATCTTCTGAAAAAGCTCAAACTCATGTTTACAATTACTACATTGATAATTATAATGAGGGATTAATCTATCCTCCCTATTAAAGTATAATGATATAACATTCCCCAAGTTTTAGCTCCTACTTTTTTATTAGAAGTTAATAATTTTTTTACATCTTCAATATCATACATAAGGGGTTCTATATCTTCTACTTGTTCTTGATACTTTGTGCTTAATTCTCCTTGTACTTCCATAAGTATTATTACAGAGCATTCATCTGATAGGCCCGGAGAAGAATAAATACGATTACTTTCTCCGATAAACTTTTTAACATCTAAACCTGTTTCTTCCTTTAATTCTTTAGTTGCTGCGTCAACTAAAGTTTGATTTGGTTCTACCAATCCTGCTGGGAAACCATATTCATAATCATTTAAAGTAACTCTATACTCCTTGACTAATACAATCTTTCGACCTTCAGGAGTCTCAATGACAGGAATTATTACCACACAGTCCACACCACCATCTTTTATTAAAGGCTTTTTTTTTCGTGAAGCAAAAAACCAATTTATAACTTTATCTTTAGAATTAATATATTGAACTTTAAAAAGATTAAGCCATTTCGTATTTGTCATTCGTTCAACTTTTAAAATTCTTTGCTTTAACATTATATTTCCTTAATCTTGAACCTCCTCTACCACAAGGGTGGAGGTTTTCTCAAATACTTAATCATAAAAATCTTCTACTGTTAAATGATCCATAATCGCTTCTTGTTTTAATTTACCTATTATTCTTTTCATCACCCATCTTCCCCACTCCCTAGTTTTTCCATATTTTCTTCCCAACTCAGCAAATGATAAGTGATCAAAATAATAATCTTTTAATATGCCTATCTCTATCTCAGTTAAGTTTGTCTTTCCTATAAAATAATATAAAAAATCTTCTACAACTCTATTCTGATCCTCTTCTACTATGTTCTCAAGATCTACTTCAATATCTCTAAAAGTCTTTTTATGACTCTCATGATTATCTCTTTCTTTTTGTGCTAAAACGTCTTTTAGAGCAAATTTAAATGCTCCATAAGCATATGTAGAGAATTTAAAACCTAACTTTTCATCAAATTTTGCTACTGATATACAATAATTCCAGCATGCTTTGCTGATAAAATCATCGAACAAATAATTAGGTAAACACTTTTGCTGTCTAACTTTAGCAACAAAATACCATAACAGAGCCATATTGTCGGCTGCTAATTTTCTTTGTTCTTCTGTCAAAACCATACTTAGCATTATATGATATTCTCTTTCTAATGTCAAGAACTTTTTTTAAATAAAAAACCCTACCTATCCGAAAATAAGTAGGGTTAACCCATAGCTCAACTGGGCAATCGTCCAACGAACGGTCTCTACTATATTTTATGTCCAATCCCAATCATTTTCTGTCCTAAAACATGGAATATTCTCATAATCTCTTTTCTCCATAGCACTTTTAACTTTTGCTCTACGTGTTCTTTCTTTCATATTTTTAAACCAGTGAGGAGATTTGCCCCAAGGTTTAATATCTCTTTTACTATTCCTTTTGGAATAATAATCATAATGACTCACTCGATGATAATAATTTCTCGGATTCCAATACTCTTCAGACCAAATCTTACCATGTGGAATTGGTTCATGATTCCAATCTAACTCTACAGCATCTCTACGATAGGTTCTACTCATGTTATGACTCCTAAATAAATTTTTAATTTACCTAAACGTCAACATAAGCTCCTCTAATTATAGTTCCCATATTATCAATCTTTAATTATAGTTCCCATATTATCAATCTTTAATGATAAGATATAAATTTTTAAAAAATATTCTTATTTTAGCAAATTTTCTTTGAATCCAATTTCTTTGATAACGACTTTTTAATATCTCTACTGCATCTGATGTTTTAGTCATGTCTGAAATTTTCATTGTAGTTCCCATTTTTACCCTTTACCCCACTCTCTAACAGAGCGTGGTTTATTATAATTATCACACTGAATATTACCACACACTATCTGTCTATTAGCATTAACTATAGGATATTCTCCACAATCTTTACAAGGAGTAACATCTATATCATTTTCACAAAAGGGACATTTGTTTTTACTTTTACATTCTATAAACTCTACTTTTTCGTTTCTCGGAAAATACATTTTTTTACTAAATGTTTTTTCCCCACATTTAGGACAATCTGTTACTTCAAATATGTTAGAAGAAGTTCTATCTGCATCATCTTCATAACCACATTTTCTGCATTTACAATAAATTCTTTGATAATTAACTAATCGCATAAAATATCCCTTTTTGTTTTTTGTTTTAAATGGAGGTAGTGGGTCACGATCCCACGTCACCTGTATCTTCCAATCAAACTTCTACGCGTATAGTCAATTATTTAAATTTTGGAACTTCAACCCCAACTGACAAGGTTCTTATTCCTATCTCAAATTAGTTTCGCTTTACCTCTCTTGAGAAAAAGAGTTTCTGCTATCCTATTAGTCGTGCTTGTCTCTTTAATAGGAGTCAAAAGACAAACAACCTAATTTCGCTTAGGCAGCGATTGCATAACTGTTTGCAGTTATAATTTTTAGTAGATTTTTACTGAGCCAACTACCATCTCAGACACGCCATCTAATCTTCTACCATACGGCTCGAATCCAATTTACCCCCTTTTTAATTTTTAAAGAACAAAAAATGTTAGTCAGGAATCTTCTCTACAATATGCCTTACGGCTATTATCCCGATACGGTAGATCGTACGAATACACGTTTTGCTGGACTTCCTAGTTAGCCCCTTACTACGCCGCTAACATTCTAATATTTTTATTTTAAAGAACAAAGCAGGCAATTGGTTTGCAACGAGGGTCACTGTGGTTTCCTTACAACTATTGCTGCCACCTGCCTCTATCAGACTACCACGCCACTGCTAGTATTTTAAAAAACAAAATAGAAATGTTAATATGTTAGACAAAATTGACTTTTTCAGCTTATTCTGGTAAAAAATAAACCTAAGTAGGTGTCGATCTCTACGCAGTAAGGGGTCTTCCCTACCTCAGTGCCGTGTCGCCAATCTCAGCTTTACCACGCCGCTAACATATTAACATTTCAAAACAGCATTATATCATATATATTTTGTTTGTCAACAACTTTTTTAAAATTATTTAAATAAGAGATTTTGCACCTTTTAACATCTCTTTTGTGACACTAATATCGGTTGCTGCCCATCCATCCCACATATAACTATCTATATAATCGTAAGAAAGAAATCCATATCCATCGTGTCCCCAACCATTGGACCAACTATTTTTAAATTCTACCAAACCTCTCTCATCATTATATCCTGTTATGCAAATAGCATGACCTCCTAACACATTATTAGGATTTCTTGGATTATCAATAATGCCATCATTCCCTACTTCAAATATTTCTTCGAAACAAGCAATACCGATCACTACTGGACCATTTGCTAAAGCCATTTTTAATTCATTTAATGTACTTACTCTATAATAAGATTTAATTAAAGACCACACAGCAACCATATTAGCCCATGACTGAGGTTTTCCTATATCTGTATCGCTATACGGCCAAGCTTTTTCTACAGGAACTCCTATCTTATTTAAAACTTTCATAGCACATCTCACCGATGTCCCCTCTTGATCAGGCCATGGATCTATTTTTTTACAATTCCAGTAAATCCATGATTCTGATAAATCATATTGTGTAGTTCCTTTTCTATGATCAACTTTACCTGCTTGAACTTCCCTTAAATGTTCAATCTGCTCTTGCCATTCTTTCATAGCAGCAGTTGCAAAACCGACACAACTTCCTAAACTTTTTTGATCTTTTACAGTAGACATCTCACTTCTATAACTAATAATAAAAGGTAAGTTAGCAATAATTCCTTCTTCCATCTTCTTAGGCATTATTGCATTCATCCTAAAGTCTCTTGAATCATCTTCGTCTTTTCTTAAATCTAATTTATATTTTATCATTATTAAATCCTCTTAACTTAATCTTTATACTATTATCATTTATCGGCTAAAATCCTCTATTTATCTTAGCTGTTAACCATATCTAAATTATTTTTTAAATCTCCTTCACTCCCATCTCTATCAATCCTTTGCCATATAGCATATAATTGTTCTTCTTTATGCTCTCCGTAAGTAACCTCTGTATGATGATTTGGGCACAAAGTTGCAATATTAGAAATATGATTATGTTTTCTATCTTCATCAATATGATGTAAATCAATATATTTACAATACTCGCATAAACAACATTTACTTTTTATAGTCCCCCTTTGATTCGCTTGTTTAAAAGAAGTATAAAAATTATTATAATTCAAATCTTTTAATCTTTTACATCTTCCCCTAAACTTAAAATATCTATTAATACGCAGATAAATAGAATTCATTGATCTGTCCATAATTGAAGAAATATCTTTTAAAGTTTTTGTTCTATCATCATACAACTTTTTTAATTTTTCATCTTCCCCCTTTGTCCAATTTCTTTTTTTATGCAATTTCGAAGGAAGTTTAATTTGTGCTATTTTATTACGAACCGCTTTTATGGACCTATCCAATTTTTCAGCAATATTTTCGTTAGACATAATTTCATAATTACTTTTTAAAAAATTTATTTCCTCATCTGTCCAAAATCTAATTCTTGTATTTTTTCTAAAAGGTTTTTTAAGTCCCAAATTGTCAATAGAATTATTCTTAATATTACCATCTATATTATATACTTCCATTCCCTCCGGGACAGCTAAATTAACTGATAAAAAAATAGCCCTATTGACATAATAAGCATAATTTCTTCTATTATATGCTAAAGTAAATCTCGCTTTATCTTTTATAATATAACCTATAGGGCATCTATTCCCATTAATATCTTTTCTTACTCCATAAATCATTCCGCTATTAGCATTAATAACAATCGTTTTTTTATCAATCTCACTTAGTACAATTTTATCCAAATGACTTAACTGACACATATAATATCTCCTAATAAAAACTATATATGTAATTATTAGATATTATTTATAAATTTCCTTTAAAAAAACATATACTTATTAAGTTTTTTTTTCTATATAATTTATAGTTTTCTTCATTATATCCACTAAAATATCTTTTCCTTCTATTTTTATCATTTCTACTTCTCTATTCTCTAGCATCTGTCGTGTCGCTTTGATATCCTCTCGATCTAAACACTTAGCATTAACTCCTCCATAAATTATTTTCTTAACTCCCACGTTAATCATTTTTCTCACACATCTTGCGCAAGGAGCCCCTGTTATATAAAATATAGAATCTTTTAAACACAAGCCAGCTCTAGACGCATTAACAATAGCAGCTTCTTCTGCATGTAAAAACCATAAATATTTTTCTGGCCTAGTTTGAGGAACCTTCCTATCATCGCAACCCCTTGGAGGACTATTATATCCTACCCCAAGTACAGTATTATCACCTGCAACAACAACCGCTCCGCATTTAGTAAATTCATCTAATGATCGTTGTGCCACTAAAAAAGCTAAAGAAATAAAGTAGTAGTCCCACAAAGGTCTCCCAAAATTATCAAATCCAACTTTATCTATCAACTTTTTTAACATTATATTATCCTCACTAATTTTTTATCAATCAAATCTTGTAAAATAAAATGAGACTTCTCTTCTCTATTCTTACTTACTATTATCGATGGCTTACCAAATCTGTTGATAGCCTTATTCTCTTTTTTCAATAAAAGATCAACTGCATTTTTTCCATACAAATAATATTCTCCTTTATTACCTACTATAATCCATGCTTTTGTCTCTTTGTATTTTTTTAAATTATCAACTTTAAACCAATGCTCAGCATAAAAGTTTTTAGCTTCTACCAGTTGTTTTCTATCTCCTATAATCATTTCGAAATCTGGCTCAGTTGGTTTCTCTTCTCTATTCCCAAAATAAGCAATCATTACATATCCTTTTACATCACTTCCAAGAGGCTTCCA
>Ga0233415_10001201_pt1 | contig 11409 bp, 17 predicted proteins | sample Na_anoxic_12_MG_FD_188631 | JGI IMG/M metagenome (GOLD analysis project Ga0233415, IMG submission 188631) | Seawater microbial communities from Saanich Inlet, British Columbia, Canada - Na_anoxic_12_MG | ecosystem: Environmental > Aquatic > Marine > Inlet | place: Canada: British Columbia...
TATTTCTTGCATTTTTTACAAACTGTTTCGAATTCTTCTGCCGTAAAATGAGAATCTGGAATTATCATTTTTACATATGCTTTACCACTATTCAAATCATTCATAGATATATATTTTCCACAATAATTACATTTAAATCTATTACTACTTCCAAATACCATAATTATTTCCTTAAATCCAATATATCAGATCTTCTCTCTATGATATCTTCTTTTTCAACTTTATCTACTTCTATCTCTATATATGAAATGTAATCAATAAATCTATTAATATGAAATTTTAAATTTTTCTGCGTCTCATCATTAAGATTACCAGTCTTTATAAAACTCTCTATATAACTCTTCATATCCCTATAAGAACTCATTATTAATCTTCTCCTACAAATCTAACAACTCAAATCGATTTACATCAGAATCAATATCTAAAATTTCATGCTTTATTGTAGTAGCATTGACTTCTTCTATATCAGAGAAAGGTATTTGTTTCATTTTAATTTGTGCCCCATCTTTAAATGCAATCAAATCCAAAGAATCTTCATACACTTTTTGGGCTCGCACCTTTTCAAAATTAAGATTAATATAGTTAAATGTTTGTCCTTTAACAGAACTCATTTTCATAGAAAATTCAATTCTATATTTTTGCAAATTAATAAATACTGTTTTTATTTCATCTATTTCTGTCAGATCTTTGTTAAAAACTGTCGTGACAATATGTTTTTTTCTTATAAATCTCATCAACAATGCTTGGAGCTATCGTACCTCTCAATAAATCCGCTTTGATGCTTAACAAAACGAGGGTTGCATTTTTTGACATATTGCGGATCTGCTTCCCATACTTCTCTTTGTCCATCTTTATATAATCTTCGTGGGCCTAATGGTTTGTGCTCTTTTATAGGAGGCACATAATCAGGAACTAGTTCACACTTAGCTCCTTTAACTATCAATGGCTTTTTTTCAAAACCATCCATTCTCTGATCTGAATATATTTCTCCTGTTTCAGAATGCTTATAATAATAAAATCTAACCATCTCTCTCCTTATTTTAATCTATTATCTTTCACTTTTAAAGTCTAAAGTCTAAAATATCAAACCTACTTTCTATACAATTATCAGATGGATCGTCAAGCGTTTTAGCAGAATCGTCAGATATTTTTTTCTTTGAATGATCTACTTGCTCAAATCGATTTATTTGCTCAAATTGGCTTGTTAAATAAACATATGGATTTTCCATCTCCTCTTCTCCTGTCGCTCCATAATATGCAGTGAATCCTTGATCTGGATTATTTGAACTAGTATCAACCCCCATACTCCACGATTGCTCCTGATGCATGTTCTCTACTTCACACTTTTCTTTATCGTACATCTCATCTTGCAAAAATTCCAGAAAAGAGATATTGGGAAATTCTCTTATCTTCTGTAATTTTGCTTCTAAATAACTTTCTTCATCCTTAAATTGCACAACATGATTAAATATTTTTTCTATATAGCTCATAAATCTAAATAATCAAATCTAGTGAGTTCCTCATCTTCTTCCTCATCAAAATAACCTGTACCCTCCTCTATTTTTTTAGTATATAGATCTATTATTTTCTGTCCTTTCTCTATGCCTATTTCTTTAGCTCTTTCCAATATTTTTCGTCCATACATTTTTTTAAATTCTATTCTTTTAAATTTGCTATGAGCATTATATTCGCTAATACTAATGTCATTCCAAGCTAAAACATTTTTAGTAGCTTGTTCATAAGATATATTCACTAGATAAGGTAAAAAATTATATCTTATTATATATTCGTTTGAATAACCTTTCTGTCTTAGATACCCTATTGACCACCCATAAGCAAATTCCTCTCTTTGTTGACTACTAACAGAACGATTACCTTCAAACACATAACAATAATGGCATAATTCATGCACAATAACTTCATCTCTTTCTACTTTTGCTTGAATACTACCCCTGTTTAATGAAACTTCTCTCCTACGCTCTCCTCCTACCACAATTGACTTAGATATAGTATCATAAAAACCCTCCGCCCCTCCATAACCCATTTTTTCTAAATCCCTAGCCATAACTTTATAAATGGCAATTTCTTTCACTTTTACGCGAGGGAACAATTTATCTACATACTCATATGCTTCTTCAAATTCAGGATATTTTATTTGTTTAATAAATATCTGTTTTATTTTCTCCATATTCTTCTTAGTCAACTGATATTCTTTCTTATGCTTTTCGCGAAGATTATGATTATACAAATAATCTTTAGGTTGATAATTTGATCTAAACATTATTTAATATACCCTTCACATTGAACAACTGCTCTTGGTTCTATACCTCGATTAAACATCTTCACTTTTTTAGTAACACCCATAATGCTAACTTCCATTTTCTCTACAGGATTACTACAATCACGAGTAGCACATGTTTCACAAATAGGCATAATAAATCCCATAGGACTTATCTCTAATCGTGCCATACTAATTGTTTGACAATTATATTCCACTACTCTACTTTTCTTCTAAAATTTGGACCTGCTCCCGAACCTCTTATGACAGCGGCTTCTTTCTCTGCGCTTAAGGGATCTGTTCGATTTACTCTCGTGCGAATGACAGGCCTACTATCAATCTCTGGATTACTACCTGAATGTATAACAGGACCTGTAGAAGCATGAGTAGGTGCAGAAACAGGAGTAGGTACAACCATAGGAGTAGTCGTAGGAGTAGTCGTAGTAGATATGTCAAATGAAGCAAGAGGATCAACAACAGATGTTGGCATAATAGACTCTCCATCTGAGACTTCCCCTGCTCTTGTAACCTCAGGAACTGGCAAAGGCTGATTACTTATAATTGCTGATGATTGATATGCATTTTTTGGTGTTAAAACTCCCTTCTTCTGAAGAAACTCTACTACCTCTTCAAACAAAGAAACAGGACATATCATCTCTCCTCCATTTCCCTCAACTTGAATCTGAAATTTATTAACAGAGTCATATGTAATCTTATATATACGATCCTCCATATCATCTGGAGTATAAGTAAATTCAAGTGCTTTTGGCGTTTCTTTTATGGGCATTTATTTTTCTCCTTATATGTTTTTCTGAGCTTTTCTTTCATCTTATTTCTTAAAATTTCCATTTGCAATTCTTTCTCTTCGTCAACAAAAGGTTTTTTCAATGACTTTATAAAAAAACCACATTTAGGGCAACGAGTTCCATATATATTCATATATTCTTCTACCAACTGCCCATTTAGATATTTATCTCTATCAATAAGATATCCGCAACGATCACATTCTATCTTCATAATTACTCTCCAATAAGATGCTAACAGATCTTTTCTGATAGATTCTTAAAATAGCTTTCCCCAATAATTTAGCAACAGAAACTACTTTGACTCCAGGGGAATCCATTTCCTTAATATTTTTATTTAAAGGGACAGTGTCCGTTACATATATATCGTCAATTTTACTATTTATTAATCGTTCACGTGCCTTGCCAGTAAATAATCCATGAGTAGCGAAAACAGTAATTTTATTAGCCCCATGCTCATTTGCCATTATAGCTGCTGAGTTGATAGTTCCTGCTGTGGATATCATGTCATCAAATATTAACACATGTTTATCTTTAACATCTCCTATTAATTTTAATGCTTCTGCATCTTCTCCGTTAATTCTTCTTTTATCTGTGACATGGATATTAACAGGAGGACTAGTTGGCTGTACGATAAAACAATCTTTGCCTCTTACATCATCTTCTACTTTTACCATTGTTTCTCCGTCAGGAAAATGAGCAACTACTCCCCTCCTTAGAGGAGATTCAATATAATTACAAATATCTTGTGCTAATTGAGGGTTAGCCGTTCCTGTAAATACCGCTAAATTATGCATCTCTTAACCTTTCTCTTCATCACCTGATTGGAATCTCTTTCCATATAACTTATCCAGGTAATCAGAATCTATTACAAGAGTATCATAAAAATGCTTCCAAAACTCTTTATCTTTTTTCACCAAATCAGGATGAGGTTGAGGAATCTTCCATCCATTTTTCTGAGCCCACATAGACAGAACTTGTATATCAGGATTATAAAATACATCTTCTATAGACGGAGTATATTCCAAAATATACATTTTGCCATCTTCATGACATTGAATTTCCATGCTGCCTTCTCCACTTATGCTCACAATACTTGCAAAACTTCTTATAACCCATTTTTTATTGCGAGGAAATTCTTTAGACATTATCTCTTCAGTCTCTCTAAACACTCCATCAGTTTCGTTAAGTGTAATGTCCGTAAAGTTTATAGTAAATTCAACACCTTCCATATTATTACAATCTCCATGCTATAGACGACACTTCTTGCTCCTCTTGTCGTGCTTGAAATTGTTCCACTCTTTTCACTTTTCCTCTCATTAAGATATCATACACTTCTTCTAGCATATTTATATCTTTAGCTCTTGCTATATCATCAACCTTTTTAAAAAATACTTCAAAAAATTCCATCTCTTCTTCATCGTTATATACTATCAAATGTTCTCTACAAGTACTATTAATTATTAACAATAGTGTCTCTATTTCCCTTTTATTTTCTAAAACTAATTTTCCCTTTTTATAATCTTCAATAATAGATTTACGAGCATCTTTAAAATCTACATTGATACCTTTAAGAAAAAACTTAATAGCTTCTCGAGGTTTCGAATTATCTAAATCACTTTTTAAATTAATTATGGTGATACCACTATGACAACCAAAGCAATAATATGTTTGATATTCCTTTCCACCTGTACCAGTGGGATATACTACAAAAGACGGATCATTATCTCCAGCATGAATAGGACATCTATAAATCCATTTATCTCCTGTTTTTTTAGCAGGCAATATCCCTCTTTCCTCTAGAAAGACTGTAATCTTTTTTTCTTTTAATATTTGATCAATATAATAATTCATTAAAAATCTTCGTCCCATTCTTCTAATTCTCCGCCCACGTCATCAATAGAATTCTCAATATCTTCATTGCCATCAGAACCATAAGAATCATCATTATAATTATACATATCGTCTTCTTCTTTAAAAGCCTTCCCTTTACTTATGACTTCATCAGTCTCAGATTTATCCATAAGATTTTCTAATTCTTCGCTACAAGCGGAGCTATCCCCCTGTTCTACTCCTTCGCTATTGTATATTGGAGGACTTGATATTAAACCAAATTGAGGATGGATATCTAATGTTGCTCTAACACTCCCTCCCTCAAATACAGTTGGCCCATTTCGAGACTTAACACAAAACAAATCTAATAACTCATTAGGTTGAGATGTACTTTTTAATTGAGCAAAAATATTATCTGCATCGGCAGCATATTCATGAGAACCTCTAATATCTTCAGAATTAATAGTGGCCTTATCTCTATTAGCTCCTAAATTTCTAATTCTCTTAAGAGCTTCTCTACCCAATTGAGCTGCAGACAACACGGCAAAATTTAAATCTTTGCCCATTTGCCTCATTGTCTTTAACATATCTCCTATCTCAAGATCATTCCTACCATATCTATTTTTATGAGCCTCTAAATTAGCAACATAATCTATAACAACTAACTTCGGTTTTATAATATTTATATGATTTTCAATCTGACGTTGTATCTTAGTGACAGTGGTATTACCTGGTTCTTCCATCATATAAAATTTAGATGGATAAGAATCCCATGTTCCATTCATTTTATCAATTTTTTCTATTTCTTCTGGCTTTAACCCTTTAATATTCCTAGTTATAATTTCAGATCGGACTCTTGCCTCTCTAGCACATGCCCTTCTCCACATTTGATCCCTGTGCATCTCCAAAGGAACGAACAAAACATCAAACTTATTTTTCCAAACATTAAGAGCAATGTTAAGCATCATGGACGACTTATAAGCTCCAACATCAGCACATATTAAAGTTAAAGTTCCTTTTTCGAAACCTGTCATCATCGCATAATCTATTTCCCGAATACCACTCAAGATAATAGGATCTTCTTTTATTTTACCTGCTACAACATCTTTAAGATACTGAACTCTCTCTTTGGACAACACCCTAATATCTTCAAAATAAGCTTTTTCTCCAGAGGTAATAACACTATCTAATATTTTTTCACAATCATTTATTAATTGTTTTATAGCCGGTATGTCACCTTTAGAACTGCTATTCACAGTAAAAACTTCTAAAGATTTAGTAATCGATTCCTTAACATTTTGCTCAATAATTTTATTCACAAGCAATGGAAAATCATTCATGCTAGACTTGGCCGCATAGCAAGAATTAAAAGCAAGCTCATGAGCTATCCTATCTTTCGGAGATCTATATTTTCTTATTTTATCTTTAAAAGATTTTCGTGTTAATAAAACCCCATCTATATCATAAGATTCTAAAATAGAGAACACAATAGGCTGATTTTCTTCACTAAAATTAGCAACTGCTAAACTACAATCATAAAAACTATCTAAAGCATCTCTCCTGTGCAATAGTAGATATATTAACTCTCTCTCATTTTGTAAATTACTTTTATCAACCATAAACTATTTCCAAAAATTCTCCGATAAAGAAATTTTACACGTCCTTTTACTACTGAGAATTCTACTTATACCCAAACCAAATGTCTTTTCTAAATCTAGAGATTTGTCTCTTAAATCAAACTTAAATACTAAGATAGTTGGTTGCTTATTGCGATATCTGTCAATAAAAAACGGATCAATTCTATCTACCAAATAAGTGATTTGTTTAGCACCTCTAATTTTTTTATCAATATTATCTACTACTAACCAATCGCAACTACGATAATCTGCTAATTCCATATTGTCTTTATCAATGGCATCAAGCAATTTCGGAAAATCTATCCAATCATAAGTTTGCCCTCTAACATGATGAGTCACTCTTAACCTAATAGCTTCCTTCATAACGATTGAAGCTAACATAGTTCTTCCTATCGGTTTTGAAGACGCTCCATAAATAACAATATTATTTCCTTTACGATGCCTCAAGTTCATCACGCTTCTCTTCCTTAAAAAAGCTGTAATGTTATCACCTTCATTAGAATACTTTTCTTGTATATCTTCCCAGCTCATATTCCAACAATATTTGCATATAGAATCTTTAGCAGCCAAAGCTATATCCGGAGAAAGAGCACTTATTCTACTCTTATCAGATTTATTTACAATATAACCATCGAAATCGAAAATTGTGTAATCCCCATGCTCCTCCGGGACTATACTATACACATATGCCCATAACTCCGACAACAGAGAACACTCATATGATTCAAACTCTGTTAATTCTTCTTCCTGCTTGTTATAATAGCTCTCTGAAAAAAACTTCTTATATTTCTTTTTAATTTTTTCAATATTTTCCAATATTACTATTCTCTCAAATCAAGATCTCTAGCAGACGACATTTGCCCAAGATTAGTTACTGTAATTGCCTCTTGATTAGCTTTCCTACATGTCCCATCTGCCCAATCTCTAAGATCTACGAACTCTCCTTTTCTCATATCGAACAAAGATTTAAATTCTCTAAGAGCATTAACAACATCATTAGTAATGATCGGTCTAAGGCCATCTGAAAAACCTACTAACATAGCATTATCTATCGCCTTTTCTAACTCTGCCCCACTATAATTATTACTACTCTGAGCAATAAGTGGAATATTAATAGTAGAAAAATCTATATTCCTTTGTCTTAATAATACCTGTAATATCTCTTCTCTTTCTTCAACATTGGGAAGATCCACAAAAAATATCTCATCAAAACGACCTGCTCTCAGAAACTCAGGAGGTATCGCCTGATGGTCATTAGCAGTTGCAACCACAAATACGGGAGTAGTTTTTTCTTGCATCCACGTTAAGAAGGTACTAAGAACACGACTAGTAATTCCTCCATCTGTTTGACCACTCGATTGCACTCCTGAAATAGCCTTCTCAATTTCGTCAATCCATAAAATACTGGGAGCTATTGCTTCTGCTTGTTTTATAGCCTCCCTTGCATTCCTTTCAGAATCACCAACAAGATGACCAAATAATTTACCAAAATCCAATCTGAGAAGAGGCATCTGCCATGCACTACTTATAGCTTTACAAACTAACGACTTCCCACAATTGTGAGAAACGACATTGTTTGAAAAATAGCTATGAGAGATACTGTTCACTTGCAAATCAAAAGTGTCTTTTATTCCTGTATATTTTTTCCCAACAACTTTTTGTAAACCATTTCTTGTAAATACTGTATCTCTTTGCATATCTATATCTTGAGATTTTTTCCATCCATCCATGGTTAAAACTGCATGTGTAATAGAACATTCTAATTCAAATCCCATATCCATTGTTAATTTATAACATTCTTTATTTTTTTTCTTAACAAGAAAATTAATATTTTGCCAACCATCTGGAGTATCAATTTGATATTCTCCTCCATCTTCTTTACTCATATTAAAAAAATCAGATATTGTCATTTCTTTTACTTCGTCAACTTCCATTATAAAGTCCCTTTCTACTCAATAATTAATTATTATATCTTTCATTATACATCTCTTCATATCTTTTTGTAAACTTTAAGATTTCCTTCTTTTGATATTTTTTTTATTTTTATTTTTGTTTCTGAAGTGACACATCCCGGCATTCCAATCGTTAACAATCCTCTCGGTTTTCTCAAACCATACTTTTCTGCCTCTTCAGAAAAACATCTTTTCCTATCTCTGATCCATTCGATCAGATTTTTTAATCCCCCCACATCTTCCATTAAAATTCTTTGATCAAAATACTCTAACATACCACTTTTTCTAATGGCTTGTTTTTTCTCTTCTAATATAATAGAAAAGTCCCACGTATGATCATCAACCAAAGACTTAGATAAAGCGGTCTGAGCCTCTACTAAAGTCAAACCGCTAACAGAGTTAATTAATTCCTCTTCCATTTCCTTAGTTATGTTATACAAACCAGCAATACCTTTTTCCGCTCCTTTTACAACATCATATAAAGCATGACGAATTTCCTTTCTATTAGTTCTAGGAAAATCAAGCACAGGCATAAGATTTGTTAAAACATCAGTAGTTTGAAAATAAGGACCTGTAACAATTGTCTGCACAATTGAATTTAAATTTGTCATGGCCTTAAAACGTCTTTCTATATAAGGATCATCTTCAATAAACCTAAAATAATCTAATAACACAAATATAACACCATTAATATTTTGTTTTTTCAGTTCTTCGACAGAAGTTTTCTTTTTTTCATAGCCCCTAGCCTTGCTTATGATGTGATCAAGAATTGCCAATGGATTGTTTTTAATTTCCTCAGAAAGACCTGTCACTTCTTCACCGCTTACCAAGCTAACTAATCCTTCATAGCTATTCCATGTATAACAATCGTACCCCTTCACCCTACAATAATGCCCAAAAAAACGCACCAATCTACTCTCCTCATTATGAGTAATATAGAATAAAGGATAACGAGAGCGTAATAAGTTAGTAAAATCTCTCTTAAATTTGTCGGTACACATTTCTTCAAGAGTAGCTTCGCTTAACTTCATGCTAATTTTTTTCATCGTATGAATTCCTTTTTAGATTATTTCTTACAATCATTCTAACAACATTATTTTCACTTTTCAATATATTAAGATAGAACATGCTTAGGAGTAAGAGTGGTAGATATACTAGCTCTATTTCCACCCATGGAAATTTTTGGGATCTTCCAAGTAGCAATATCCTCAAACTCTCCAAGATTCTCATTAATCTTTTCAAAAGCTTCTTCAACCCTATGCTTTTCTCTTCCTTTAAGTTCTAGCACATATCTTACCGTGTAATGTTTAGATAAAAATTTATGGATCTTTTTATGTTTAACTTGAAGATCATGAGCATCAATATTAAACCCATATTTTATCTCTTTCATATGCTGTATTTGTTTTTGACTCTTTTTCTTTTTACTTTGTTGATACATCAACTTACCATAATCCAACACCTTGCACACAGGCAAACCTCCTGCCCCCTTGCTGGACACCTCTACAACATCTAACCCCTCTTCTTCTGCAACTTTTAATGCTTGAGATAATTCAACCGCTTCATTCATTGTTCCATCTGATAATACTAAATTAACCTTCTGTGCTTTTATCTGATCATTAATATTATAATTATTTTCCATTAACTTTTTTCTCTTATCTCCTTTTTTGTAAAAACTGAATCTTATTACTCTCGACAAATTCGACATTTAATTGAATTGTCGGATTTATTTTATTAAAAACTAACTGTGGGCTTTTAAAATAAAGATTAGACGGATAAGGAGAATAAATCTCAGTAGCATTTTTAACTATATCTATCAAATCCTTACTATACATGTCCTTACAAGCGTTTACAACCAATTCAATAGCATTTTTCTTTGTCATTCTTTTTATCTTAAGAAGCCAATTTAAAGCTATCACTACTCCATAGTTCCCTACCAAAGTAGTATCTCCCATTAAAAATGATTTTTCCATCTCGTCCTTAGTAAGATCATATTTCTTATCTTTCTGCTTCTCTTTGGCTATGTAATTCATAAAACGTTCTTGAAAATTATAATTTTCTTGAAAAGAAATCAACACCCAATCTTTTCTCATCTGGCTAAAATAGAATTCTCCTTTTTCACGTTTAAAATGATCAATATAATTATCAAAGAACCAAATTATATAATCATGCATTATAAGATTACAACAAAAACCAAAAAGATCATAAAACTTATCGCGAATACGATTTATCTCTATGCTATTACCGCCAATATTTAATTCCCAGTTTTCTTTATATTTTTCTAAATATAATTTATGAGCAAATTTGAAGAAATCATACGCTCCCCATTCTTCCAAATTATGTTTTTCTTTCAATCTACCTTTTTTAGCTATATCTCTATAATCACAAGAAGTAGTCTCCACACTCATCACAGAAAACCCTTCTTGATTGTTTATTATATCAGACACACTTTCGCTTTCATTAGTTTTTTTTACTTCTTGTTTCTTTGTTCTTTTCTTGCGTAAGTCCTTAAACTGTATATCGTTAGAAGAAATACTTTCTATATCTGCCTTAATATCTCTCAAAATATCTTTTGCATCTTTTTGTGCCATTTCCAATTTCTAATCTCCGATAATCTCAAATTCATCTTCAGTCTTATATATATTAAGTCTTTTCTTGCTATGTGATAACATATATTTACAGTTATCCATAAAATCAACTGCTATAGCATCTTTTTTACCTTCATAAGGCCTTAGTATCCTCCCGATTCTTTGCAATGCCCTAGTAGGACTATTATGAGTTATCATCCCATTTGCAACAAAAGTTATATCATAAGACTTCCCATAATCTACACTTAAATCATACACTTCCCGAACCCCGATATTAGTCACGCTTTTTACCTTCACATACTGAATTTTTTCATCAAGCAA
>Ga0233415_10001204_pt1 | contig 11398 bp, 8 predicted proteins | sample Na_anoxic_12_MG_FD_188631 | JGI IMG/M metagenome (GOLD analysis project Ga0233415, IMG submission 188631) | Seawater microbial communities from Saanich Inlet, British Columbia, Canada - Na_anoxic_12_MG | ecosystem: Environmental > Aquatic > Marine > Inlet | place: Canada: British Columbia...
ATGATGACATGGTATATTAACAACCATATACCAATTTTAATTAAGATCAATTTTTCAACAAACAAACATTGATTATGAAAGATAATAAAAATATTTAAGGGGTTTTTTTTATTATCCATATATAAGTACATGAAAACCCCAAAAAATATTAAAATAAAGAAAGTTAGGAAAATATATAATTGTAAAACTTGTAACTTTATATCTAGCAATAAAAAAGATTATAATAGACACGTTCTTACCATAAAACATTCAAAGAAAATGATAGAAGAAAAGGGGTATTCTGTTATCCCAAATTGCAGTAAAAATGTTATCCAAAAACCCCTTTTTTTATGTGAATCGTGTGGTAAAAAATATAAATACAAATCTGGCCTGTGTAAGCATCAGAAAAAATGCAAATCGAAAACACAAAAAGTGGAAGTTGAAAATAAAGATCTAAGAAATGAAATTACAGAACTGCGAACTAAGATTTTCGAACAAATGCATGAATCTGCCATTAATTTAAATACGACTATGAAAGCTTTTATTGAAACGCAAAAAGAAGACAATAAGAAAAATCTTGAACAAATGAAAACATTCAAAAATATAATACCAAAAATAGGCAATACTTATAATAATAAATTATCTATCAATGTTTATTTAAATGAAAAATGCAAGGATGCTATGAATATAACCGATTTCGTTGAAAATCTAACTATTTCATTGGAAGATTTAATGTACACTAAAAATCATGGTTTTGTAAAAGGAATAAGTAATATATTTGTAAAACAGCTTCAAGATATGGAACCGACGCAAAGACCAATTCATTGTTCAGATAAGAAGCGATTGCAATTTTATGTAAAAGATGAAAATAAATGGGAAAAGGACAGATCGCATCAGAAAATCAATAGTTCTATTGAGAATATAGCTGTCATGCAAATTAAAAATATCAAAGCTTGGGAAGAACAAAATCCTAACTATTTAAATGACGATGAACTGTTAATGGAATGGCATTCCATGATTCACTCGGTTATGGGCGGAGAGAATGAAATAATTCGTATGAAGAATTGCGATTCTATTAAAAAAGAGATAAGTACTACTATAGAAATGAAGGATGAATTGATTAATAAATAAGTAATTTAACTAAACTATTTATTTATTATTTACCTGCGTCGGCGTGTAGCCTTAGACTTGCGGCAGTAAGAACGTTTTCTTCCTGACGCATATTTGCATCCGGGTTTGGATCGGCATACAGCTGGACCTTTTCCCCTGCATGGACTAGCCTTTCTTCTACGTCTATAGCTCATTCGTGCACGTTTTAAACTAGCACGAGTGCGCATACGCCCACCTCTGCGACTTTTACGGCGTCTGCCTCCTCTGACTCTACGTGTTTTTCCCATTATATAATTAATGTAGAAAAAAAAAGAAGTTAGCTAAATAAATCTAATAATGCATTTTTAATCTGATTCGTTGTTTTAGAATCAGCGGGCTGTGATATTAATTTATCTTGTAACGCATTCATTGTATTTTTTTTTACCACGGCATTTTTAATAATTCTTTCACTCAATATTCCTTCAAATATATCTAAACCATCTTTGAAATCTTTTTCGCAAGAAATGTATAATTTTACAATTATTTTCCTGGTTTTTGCAATTATTTTATTTAAAGATTCGTCATTGAGTTTTGGATTTAGAGTTACTATTTCTGTTTTTTCCTTATTCGGCGCTGTTTGAATAACAAATAATTCTTTAAGAACTTCCATTAATTCATCTTGTGTACCCTGTGCACTTTTAATCATTTTTTTTATATGATTGGCATATGAGGTAAATAAACCGCCTTTACCAGTATATGTTTGTTTCCATGGAGCATCTTCACCTTCGCATAATTCTGAATTATGATATGCGGTTAATGGTATATCTGTAAATTGTTTTTGTCCATCTGCATTCCATTGATCAAAATCTTTTTTTCCGGTAAATACAGTATAAAATTCTTTTAAATCTTTATGATAGTCTTTAACGGCATCGCCTCCTGAGTTCATTACGCCTTCAACAAAATTACCCTTAACATAGTCATATTTATCCCAATATAATTGCTGTAATTCGGGTATACCTGGTTCTTGACCTAAAGATCTTGTAAGTACTCTAACTCTATCGCTGTCGCTAGTCGGCCATTTGGATGGTCTCCATTCATTTTCCATAGTAATGGTTTGTTTTTTACTATTTAAGTTACAGGTTTTTGATATATTTATGCCAATTTTACCTTCTGCATCCCCTGGTTTTAGAGCATTAATTCTTTTAGAGCATAAATTTATTTCTGTTAATTTGGGAGTTACACCTCTAGGTATTTTATGTCTATTTTGAATAGACATGGCGTGTCTTTTTCCTTTTCCATCCTGATAAACATATACTGGATTTATAGTTTTTACAATTGCTGCATATAAATGAGCAATTGATATATAGAATTTAGCAATACCTTTACACATTCTATCTTTTTCATCTTTGTTCCTTACGTCAAGTTCATTTAGAATGGTTTTTTTATTTTTTATAGGCATTTCACGTCTACCAGGCAATCTTTGTTTTCTATAAGGATCTCTTCTAATATCCTGATCTCTACCATATATTAAATCAGTTAACATATTACCACCTCTCATATCATTATCGTCATATCCATAATCATAATCTCTTGATCCTTGTTTCCGTCTTTGGTATTCTTTTATAAGGTGTTTTCCTAATTCATCTTCTTCTTTTTTCTTAAAATCTTCCAATTCTTTTTTGGAAAATCTTTGTTTAGATTTTGGATCTAATTCATTTGTATCGAGATACATAACTTTTTTTTTAACCATTCTATTATAATAATCGCCCCGGTCAACACGTCGTGCTAAATATTCTATCTCTTTTTCATTCATAAATTTTTTGATAATATCGGATGTTAAAATAACCAATTTATCGCAATATTCTTTTTGCCCTAATTTTTTCATGTCTTGAAAATTTTGTGTTAAAATATATTTGGTTGCAATAATATCTATCATATCAACCGGCTTTAAATCTTCATCAAATTTATTTTTTTCCTTCGATTGTCCTAATCCCATATATGATAAATATATATATTATAAAATTGAATTAAAAACAACTCATTAGATATGTAAATTAACTTTAATGAAATCGAATTTAAAACAAACACAAAAAAAGAAGCGGAAAAAAACTCAATCAGATTTATGGGATAAATTTGATAATATGATAGGTGTTTCTGAAGAGTCTATGGAATGTTTATATACTAAACAAAAGTTGGGATGTCGTACTCATTGCGATCAATGCAATTATACAGTCGCATATGAAGAAAGATTCCTCACGTGTACAAATCCTAAATGTGGGATTATTTATAAGGATAATTTAGATCAGTCTGCCGAATGGAGGTATTATGGAGCAGATGATAATCATCAAACTGATCCAACACGTTGTGGTATGCCAATTAATCCATTACTTAAAGAATCCTCTTATGGTTGCAAGGTGATGTGTCCCGGGAACTCAAGTTATGAAATGCGAAAAATTAGGAGATATACGGAATGGCAATCTATGCCATATAAAGAAAAGTCACAATATGATGAATTTCAAAAAATTACAACATTATCAAAGCAATCAGGAATTCCCAAAATTATCATCGATGAGGCATTAAGATATCATAAGAAAATCTCTGAGATGAAAACATTTAGAGGATGTAACCGTGATGGCGTGATTGCTGCTTCAATCTATATTGCAAGTAGAATTCATAATTATCCTCGCACGGCAAAGGAGATCGCAACTATCTTTAATTTAGACAATACATCTGCTACAAAAGGTTGTAAAAATGCAGTACATTTAGTAAATCAAATAGAGAAAAACATGGAGAACAATGACAAGACGCATTTTCATAAAACTACTCCTATATCATTTATAGAACGTTATTGTAGTAAATTAGGGATTAATAAAGAATTAACAAAAGTATGTTTATTTGTGGCAGGTCGAATTCAAAAAAATAATAAAATACCTGAAAATACACCACATTCTGTGGCAGCGGGTATTATATATTTTGTAGCTCAGACTTGCAAATTAAACATAAGTAAAAGATCAGTAAATAAAATTAGTGAAATTAGTGAAGTAACTATTAATAAATGTTATAAAAAATTAAATAAGATTCATGTGGAAGATAAATTAATTCCGTCTGCAATTTTGAACAAATATAGCGACTAGTTTATTTATATTATAATTAATATCTTATATTATAAATGAGTTCTGAAGATTCCAATGAGATTAATCATTATGTAGATGGTTTATTAAGTGAAGTTGTTAATGATTTTGTTTCTAATAAATTTAATGAACAGTCTGATATTTTTATAACCGAAGAGGAACCTGTCGCTGTAGAAGAGGAACCTGTTGTCGTAGAAGAGGAACCTGTTGTTGTCAAAGAGGAACCGGTTGTCGTTGTCAAAGAGGAACCTGTTGTCGTAGAAGAAGAACCTGTTGTCGTAGCAGAGGAACCTGTCGCTGTAGAAGAAGAACCTGTTGTCGTAGAAGAGGAGTCTGTGGTTGCTATAGAAGAAGAACCTGTTGTCGTAGAAGAAGAACCTGTTGTCGTAGAAGAAGAATCTGTTGTCGTAGAAGAAGAATCTGTTGTCGTAGAAGAAGAACCTGTTGTCGTAGCAGAGGAACCTGTCGCTGTTAAAGAGGAACCCGTGGTTGTGGAGAATATAATAGATCAGGAAAAAGCAGTCGATGAAGATTTAAAAAAGAAGATTGCATCGTTAGAAAAGTTAGTCAGTGATTTATTAAAAAAGGAAGAATTACCGATAAAGGAGAAATTACCAAAAAATGAGAAATTCCCGATAAAAGAAATAGTTGTTAATGAGACCATAGTTGAAACTATTGAAGAAATTAAACAAAATAAACCAACTCCAGTAGTCAATAAAGTACCTGATATTGTCTTAATTGTCCCTTACAGAGATAGAGCGCCCCAACGTTCTGCTTTTATGAAAATTATGCCACATATACTAGAAGATCTAAATTGTAAAGTATTATTTATCCATCAGCGTGATAATCGACCTTTTAATAGAGGCGCTATGAAAAATTTAGGTTTTATATATGTTAAAAATATGTATCCCACTAATTATAAAGATATAACATTAGTATTTCATGATATAGATAATATACCTTGGCATAAAGGGCAATTTTCGTATCAAACACAGAGGAACATTGTCAATCACTTTTACGGATATCATAGAGCATTGGGGGGTATTTTTGCTATCAAAGCCTGGGATTTTGAACATATAAATGGGTTTCCAAATATTTGGACTTGGGGTTTAGAAGATAATATAATTTTGAGAAGAGCTGAACAAAATAAAAAGAGAGTAATTCGACCAGAATTTGTAAATATTGAAAAAGATAACAATAATATTATAGGATTATGGCATGGTTGGGATAGATTAGTAAATCCTCATATTGAACATAAGGGTCGCGCGGATAGAGGTCAAGACGGAATTAGAAGTTTGCGCAATATAAGAATGAATCCTAATGAAATGGATAATTTATTTATTGAAGTTAATATAACATCTTTTCATACCGGGGAAAATTTAACATCACCATTTGTTAAAGGCGCAAGAAAGGTAGATGCGCGTACTATGCAAAGATTAAATAGACCTTTTTATGTGAAAGGACCAAAACGAGGAACGGCGGGAACTTTCGGTAAAAAAAAAGGATTTGGCGGAATGGCATTTTAAATCATTTAAAAATATCGTATAATATACTTTTAAATGTTAGCTTTTAAAAGAAGTGATTCAACTGTAAAGACCACACGAAGTCCTCAACCCATAATACTGATATATCAGTTTTTTGTACATGGAAATAAACAGCGTCATAATGAGATTCAACAATGTTTAAAATTCAATGTTGCAAATAATAATATATCTAAAATTATACTTCCAAATGAAAGGGTATATACTTATGAGGAACTGGGGGTTAAAAGTGACAAGATAGTTCAAGTAAATATTAAGCGTAGAATAAGATTTTCAGATATTTTTGAATTAGTAGATAAAATGAAGTTGAAAGGTTATATTGTAACTTGCAATGCAGATATATTTTTTAATAATACCATGAGCAATCTATATGTTAGTGGAATAAACAATCAAAAAACAGTCTATGCTCAATTAAGATTTGAGTACACTGATAAAAATTTATTAAAATGTAAACTATTCGGACCTCGTAGTGATAGTCAAGACGTATGGATTTTTCATAGTAAATTTAATGTACCTAAGGAGAAAAGAAAAATTTTCAATATTAAATATGGTATTGGAGGGTGTGATAATAAAGTAGCTTTTCTTTTTAATTTACTAGGGTATAATGTTAAAAATGATCCTTTTTTGATCAAATGTTTCCATAATCATCAGACACAGATTAGGGACTATATGAATAAACCCACGATATCTAGACCACATCTGTTTATAGTTCCTCATTTAAATCCGGGACAGGATACTGAAAAATGGCCGTTGGATTATTGGACCAAACGTACAGGTACGGATTTTGCGACATATAGCAATAAAGAAACAAATTTTGTAGAAGGCAAAGATATGAAAAATTTATTAGATCTCATAGATTATGCAAATGAGGCTCATATGCCCTTTTGCTTACCTCTTGTGACAGTTCATGGGGCTAATATAGTGCATTTATTTAAAGAATTTTGTAAGGCAGGTGAAGACAATAATGAGCATAGACAAAAACTAAGTGTATCTAATATGCAATCTAGTCTTCAACTTTTGAAATCGCAAGGGATGTCACTTGATAATATTCAAAAGATACAGTTATTTGCTTTAAAATACATGGATTGTATATATAATTCACCAGGTTCATTTCATTATGGACCAGGTGACATAGCTTGTTATTCATTATCGGATCCCAATAATCCTTTTAATATAGCTCCCAATGTTGGTCCTGTAATTCATAGAGGACTGATTGATATTGCAAGAAAGTCGAATAGAGCTATAATACACAATGCTGTTTTAAATCTAGGCGATTATATTAATAAGGAAATATGGTGTGACAAGATTCAAGATAAAAAAATACTGATCATATCAAAACACTATCAGTTGATAAAACAACAAATAGATAAAAAGATTGATTTTTATGGAAGACCCTTATTTAAAAACTGTTCTTTTGTTTATTCAGATGTTCCCAGTTGTGATCCAGATGGAGATTTTGTTTCAACTATAAATAATTATGTTTCTGGACTAGGGGCAAGATTAGGTGAGTTTGATATGACATTTATTGGAGAAACCCCATATAGTTTTTTTATACTTGATTTTCTCCATTCATCCAATAAATCTGTAATTTCGGCAGGAAAATACATGAAACTTTGGTTTGGTTTGTATACACTAGATTCGCTGAAAGAAAGTAAAGATATGGTAAGTTTATATATGAATAATGAATGGATCAAAATATCTAATATAGAAACCACTAATCAAGTATTAGAAAAATAATGTAAAGACACAGTTAATTGTTTTTATAAATGGCTACAGCATCATTATTATTTTGGCAATATCCCGTTATTACCGAAAAAGCTTTTTATGAACAAAACAAAAACGATCCAAATTATCTTGCATTGCCCTGGGCAACTATAATTGATAAAAATATTCCTTTGAATCAAGTTTATAATCTCGTAAAGCAGTATAACCCCCAACCTACTTATACATGCTGTCAACATGTACATTTTAAAAAGTTAATTAACTTTTGGAAGATGATTGGTATAAAAACACTATATTCTTCTCATAAAATAATAGGCGGGGATGAAATAAATGGTATTAAAATTTTACCGTGTCCATTATATGCTGTTAATGTTGCAGATTCTAATCGTAATGCTTTAATTAGGGAAACAAATCTAATGAAATGCGCCAGACCAATACTTTACTCATTTGCGGGTGGATATCAACCAGCAAATTATTTAACAGATATAAGAGCCAAAATATTTAATCTACAATCTAGAAATAAAGAAGATGTATATATTAAAAATACAGGTGATTGGCATTTTAATTGCGTTGTTTATAATCATAAGCAAAATCATAAGGGGGAATTAAATGAAAATATGGACCATAAACAAAAAACATACGCATACAACGAATTGTTGCTGAAATCAAAGTTTACTTTGTGTCCCTCTGGTTCAGGACCTAATTCAATTCGATTTTGGGAAGCATTGGGTGCAGGATCAATTCCTGTTTTACTGGCAGATACTCTAGAATTACCTGAGAATAAATTATGGGATTCATGTATTTTAAGAATAAGAGAATCCGAGATCAATAATATAGATACTATTTTAAGAAAAATCTCTCCAGAAGAGATGCATAAACGTAGATCGGGATGTTTAGATATGTATAATTATTATAAAAATAACTATAGAAATCTTAAAGTTTAAACTCTTTGTTCCTTAGAAATTCAACTACATTGTTTAATGTTGTTGTGTTTTTACGTATATTATAATTTGCAAATAAAGCAGTTTTAGGATCATATGTTAATTGAAATAACCTATTCTCGTATTGACATATGACAGTTGGAATATTATTTAGTATTCTACAAACATAATACCATATATCATCCGCAGTTGGACATAGTTTCAGAAAAATATCTTCATTTAAAACCAATGTATTAGTTTTGTGAAAAAATGACGGATGAGTAACCATGCCAACGCCGCTATTAGCAAAATTATATTTACTACGTGTTCTACGATCTGTTTTATCGTGACTGTATTTAAAATTATCTATCCTGTTAATATTTGTACAAAATCCCCTGTAAGAAACACAGCAACTATATTTTTGAAAATCAGCAATATAAAAGGATAATATATTTTTATGAAGCACGACGTCATCGTCAAATGTAAGTATAATACAATTTTCATGCCATTTTTCCTTTAAAAGGGGTATTAGTTTTCTATACGGTCCTGTATTTTTTACCCATTTTACCTCGAATAAGTTGTTTTGTAATATTTGTTTTAAATTATCATTAGTAATTTCTTTATTTTTGAACCCTTGATCCAATAGGTAAGGCTCTTCTGATAAATAAATAAAACACTTTGTTGGTTTCGTTTCAAGATTTAATACAGATTGTAAACATTTAAAAAGCTTATCCTGTCTCTGAAATATAGATGTAATTGAAATATATGCGGTCATAATAACAAATAATAATAACCAATATTTAAATCTATATATTTCACATGAAATTAACTGTTATTATGTATAAATTAAAATTTTAAAGTATAATATAATAATAATGTTCAATAGTTTAACTAAAAATGGGGGTATAATGAGAGTTACTAGTCAACAACAAAAAAAACAAAACGCAATAAAGCGCCAAAAAGCATATGAGAATTATGTTAAAGCAAATATTATGTACCAACATAAGTTACAAGTAAAGAAATCTCAAATTATAAAAGAAGAAAGAAGAAAACTACTTAATAATAATGAGAAGGAAATTGTAAAAAAAAAGGAGGTAATTCAGAATAAAGTTGAGTACAAAAAAAATCTTGATACAAAAGTATCAATTGTTATGGGTTATTATAATAGAAAAACTCAAACATTAAACACGTTAAAAGATTTTGAAAAATATTCTGATAAATATAATTTTGAAGTAATTATCGTGGATGATGCAAGTAATAAAGAAAATGAATTAGATAATATAATAAAAAATTATAACATTGATATAAAACTTTTAAAAATAACCACTGAAGAAAAAGGTAGCCGGATAAATTCAAGTGTAGTTTATAATAAAGGCTTTCGACATGCAACGGGGGACATAATTATTATTCAGAATCCAGAATGTTATCATGTTGGAGATATATTAGGGTATGTTTTGACCCATTTAGAAGAAAATAAATACTTTGCCTTTAGTTGTTTTTCTGCAAATACAGAAGAATTTACAAAAGAAATGATTAACTCTGGTAATATTTTTAAGTATATAAATGATAAAAATTTTTTAGAGAAAAATGGAAAAGCGTGTTATTTTGATAATTTAAATTGGTTTAATCACCCATCTATAAGACCGAAGGGATATCATTTTTGCTCAGCAATTCATAGAAAAAAATTATTAGAAATTGGCGGTTTCGATGAAAGATTTAAAGATGGTCATTGTTTCGATGATGATGAATTATTATTGTCCATAAGGTATATTTTAAAATTAAATGTATTTAACATCCCTCCTGAAAATGGGTTTGTTATACATCAATATCATTCCAGAACCCAATATAATATTAAAAATTTGACGGAATTATACAATAAAAATAAAAATTTATTTTTACAAAAAGAAATAATATTACAAACGAATAGTTAATTTATAATGTGTAAAAATGTAGACTTTATTAATATATTATATATATAATAATAAACATGTTCAATAGTTTAAATAAGAAAGGAGGTGTAATGAGAACTAATAGTCAATATCAAAAAAGGCAAAATCAAATTAACCGTCAAATAGCATATAATAATTATATTAGAGCAGCTACAATACAAAAACAAAAGTTAATGCAACAGCTACGAGTCCCACCCTTGCCACAAAGAAACTCCGAATGGGTACAAAATCAAGTCCAACAAGTTAATAAAGCTAATCAAATTAACTCTACTAATAAGGATATTACGACTGATATAAAAATTTCAATTGTAATGGGATACTATAATAGAAAATTACAAACAATAGAAACTTTAAAAGGCTTTGAAAAAATGTATACTGGAAAATATAATATTGAAGTAGTAATTGTAGATGATAATAGTAATGAGGAACATAAATTAGAAGAAGATTTAAACCAATTTACATTCCCAATTAATTTAATTGTGATAGGTTCTGAAGAAAAAAGAGATAGAATAAACCCTTGTACAGTTTTTAATAAAGGTTTTACAGCATCAACTGGCGATATTATTGTAATACAAAATCCTGAATGTTATCATTATACCGATGTTATTTCAAAATTTATTAATCTTGATTTTTATAATAATTATTATTCATCTCCAGTTATTTCTTCACCTTCATATACACATAATGATTTTATAAAAAATAATAGATTATCTTCTGAAGAAATGATAAATTATCTAGAAAATGAGAATTTGAAATATCCATATCATTATTGTAAAGGTTGGTATAATCATCCACATTTATCGTCCCCACCTGAATCTAGACATTTACATTTTTGCTCAGCAATTCATAGAAATAATTTAGATATATTAATGGGTTTTGATGAAAATTATAAAAATGGTTCATGGTATGATGATAATGAATTTTTGTTTAGAATAAAAAAATTTTTAAACTGTTCTTTTTTAGATAGTTTAGTAATTCACCAATTTCACGAAGTAGGTTCAGCTGTTGAAAATAAAGATGAATTATTAAAAGATAAAATATTATTAAATAAAAAATTATATAATCAA